>OCTX012224939.1_pt1 | contig 19768 bp, 18 predicted proteins | sample 1539691 | NCBI WGS metagenome assembly OCTX01 (sample SAMN02144231, study PRJEB22623) | gut metagenome | biome: sheep rumen | host: Ovis aries | place: New Zealand
AAATTTCTTATTGTATTTCCAATTGATTCTTGATTAAATGTATTTAAAATGTATTGTTTATTTACTGATTTTTCTGAATTCTTTTCTGTAGTTTTATTCTCTGTAGTATTTTCTGTAGCGTTTTCTACAACATTTTCAGTTGTATTCTCTACAGTGTTTTCTACATTGTTTACTGTATTTGTTGATGTAGTTTTATCTGCAAATATATCTTTGAATTTATATTCAGTTGTTAACATTTCTGGCACTTTAAATACTAATGAATTCTTTGTGATTACAAGATATGCAACATTGCTTTTTGTAGCTTCACTTAAATATTGTTTATTATCTTCACCATTATCAAAAACAACAACAGAATTAAAAAATTCCGAATTGTTATAAATTAAAGGTTCATCAATCTCCATATGAAAACCATCTTTTGTTATGGTAAAATCTGGTAGGTTGTCTTGGGCAAATTTGTATATGTAATCATAAGCATTATTTAATCTCATGATTACTACTCCTGTTATAATAACAGCCACTATAACTATTATTTCAAACAAGAACAATATCATCTTTCTTGTTTTTTGTTGCATAATTTCATAATACTTATCAAATTGAAAAATTGATGTTTTCAAAGTATTAAAAAAACTATAACTCTTAACTACTTTTTCTTCACTTCCCACTTTTTTTATTCCCCTTACACTTTATTTTTTTCTCTTTTATATCTTCTCTATTTCTATTGTACCGTCTGCGCTATCTTTAATTGAATATCCTTTTGAATTAATTAAATCTCTTAATTCGTCTGCCTTGGCATAATCTTTATTTGCTTTAGCAGCTTTTCTTTCTTCTGCTAAATCTAGAATTTCTTGTGGAACTTCTATTTTTTCATTTAAATATTTTTCACTGTTTTCTAAATCTAAACCAAGTACTTGATCAAATTTTAATAATAAATCAGCAAATTGTTTTGATTTCTTTTCACTCTTAACGATTTCCCATACAACACTCATTGCTTGTGGCATATTTAAATCATCGTTAATTGCTTTATTGAATTTTTCTTCATACTCTTTAATAGTATTTTCATCAATTAATTCATCTGCATCTCTATGTGCTAGATATCCTCTTCTTAATCTATTTAAAGATGTCTTTGCAGCTTGTAATCCATCAAATGTAAAGTTTAATTGAATTCTATAACTTGAAGTATAATTAAATAATTTAAATGCAAGTGGTTCATATCCTTTGTCAGCTAAATCAGAAATAGTATAAATATTTCCTAATGATTTTGACATCTTCTTTCCATCAACTAATAAGAATTCAACATGCATCCAGAAGTTAGCTGGATTGTGTCCAAACGAACCAATATCTTGTGCAATTTCATTCTCATGATGAATTGGAATATGATCAACACCACCTGTGTGAATATCAAAATTCTCACCTAAGAATCTTCTACCCATTACTGAACATTCTAAATGCCATCCTGGATATGAAACTCCCCAAGGAGAATCCCATTTCATAATATGATTTTCTGGAGCTTTAATCCAAATAGCAAAATCTTGTGGATTTCTTTTTTCTGGATCAACTTCAATTCTTGCTCCTGCTTCCTGTCCTTCAATAACATTATTTGATAAAACAGGATATTGTTTTAATTTTGAAACATCAAAGTATATTCCCTTGCTTGTTTCATATGCATAGCCATTATCTAAGATTTCTTTTACCATATCAATCATTTGTGGAATGTTATCTGTTGCTTTTGTTATGACTGTTGGTCTTTGTAGATTTAATCTATCGTAATCAACTAAAAATGCATCTGTATAAAACTTAGCAATTTCATATGGATCTTTGCCCTCTTTACGAGCAGCTTTTTCCATTTTGTCTTCACCTGTGTCTGCATCAGATGTTAAGTGTCCAACATCAGTAAGATTCATAACGCTATTAACGTTATAACCATTATATTTTAAAACTCTTCTTAGTGTGTCACTAAAAATGTAAGCTCTAAAATTTCCGATGTGTGCATAGCTGTAGACTGTTGGTCCACAACTATACATTTTTACTTCATCTTTATCAACAGGAATAAATTTTTCTACTTTTCTGCCAAGTGTATTATATAAAAATAAGTCTTGCAAAATTATTTCTCCTTTATTCTGTTTTCAACATCCCTTAAAGTATTTGAGATGCCTTCCAACATCTTAATTACTGGGATTAGTATTTGTGTTTGTATTAGTATTAGTATTTGTACTCGTGTTTGTGTTTGATGTAGTGTTATTTGCTGGAGGAGTTGTATTTGTTGTAGTGTTTGTAGTTGTGTTAGTTGTTGTATTTGTTGCTTCTCCACCACTTTGTGATACAACGATTATTATCTTAGCTCCTTGTGTTGCTTTTGTTTTTCCATTTGGATCTTGTTTAAATACTTTTCCTTTTGGAGTTTTTCCAGTTTCGTCAATTCCCTTTTTAGTTTCTACAATGAAACCTGCTGCTTTAATTTTTTCTTCAGCATCTTTTTGAGTTAATCCAATTACATTTGGAACTTCAACTTCTACAAGTGGATGAACATCACATGTTTCTTCAGGTGCCTTTGTAGACTTTAAGTTTGGAGTCCAGTTAGCATTTCTTTCTGTATCTAATGCATCTCCAAATGTTTTTTCTTCAACATCCTTACAGTTAGGAGTTGCAACCTTTCCTGATTCTTTACAGATTGTTACTTTTGTTAAACTTCCATGTCCTTCGCATACTTTTGGTAATTGATTTCCATTAAAGATTTCTGAATATGTATCTGTACATCCTGATCCTGCTAATCTACCAGTTGCTCTACATACGCTTCTAGTAACAATTCCTTCAGGTCTATCAAAGTTTTTATTTTCTTGTCCGCATTCTTCTATAATCTTTTTCATTGAATGGAACCATACTTTTGCAGCTGGGTTTGTTCCTCTGAACTGTCCATTGTTGTTATCATTTCCATACCAACATGCTGCTGCATAATAAGGTGTCATTCCACAGAACCATCTATCTTGTGCTGTTTCTGTTGTACCTGTCTTACCTGCTACTCCCATATTTCCTAAGTAATATGCGAATGCACTTGCAGTACCACTCTTAACTGGTCCTGTTAACAGTGAAACTTCAAGATAAGCATTTTCTTGAGACATTACTCTCTTTCTTTCTTGTGTTGTTTCAATAACAGTTTCTCCTGCTTGGTTTGTAACCTTTGTATAGAATGTTGGTTCAATATATTCTCCACCATTTAATATCATTGCATATCCTGCTGCCATTTCAAGTGGTGAAACATCAACAGATCCTAATGCTGCAGATAAACCATAGTTTGCTGCATCAGCTTGAATTCCGATGCTGTTTAAGAATTCTGCAGATTTTTCTGGTGTTAATATGCTAATTAATTTTACTTCTGGTACGTTACATGAATGAGTTAATATACCTCTCATGTTTTCAATATTATGGTAACTATTTGAATCGTTATTAACTGTATAGTTACGTCCAAATGTTGTTTTAACATCATAGAATAATGTTGCTGGTGTTATTACACCTTGTTCAAGTCCTGGAGCTACAGTAACTAATGGTTTGAATGCAGATCCACCTTGTCTATGTGATAAACCTCTATTTAATCCTAAAGTGTTTTGGCTTGATCCAAGTCCACCATCTTCTGCTACAACATATCCTGTCTTTGGATCGATAACAACCATTGCTGATTGACCTTTGTGGTCAGCATCCCAGTTCTTTGGTCTGATACCATTAACAATATAGTCATCATCATAGAATACTTTATCCAATCCAGCTTGTGCTTTTGAATTAACAGTTGTGTAAATGCTATAACCGCTGTTTACAAGCATATCTCTTGCTTCAGAATATTCTAAGTCATCTCTGTTTGCTATCTCTCTTGCGATTTCATCAATTGCAGCTGCAGCATGATATGATAATTCACTCTTACCATTTGAAACTTCACCTTTTGTAAAGCCCATGCCATTATTTACTTCTTCTTTAGCTGCGTTGTATTCTTCATCATTTATTTTGCCTAAATCATGCATTTTTCCAACAACAGTTAATGCTCTATCTTTACAGCTCTTAATTTCTTTCTCGTCTGTGCTAAATGGATTATATGATCCAGGAGCATGGTTGATACCAGCAATGAATGCAGCTTGTGCTATAGAAATATCTTTAGCTGATTTATTGAAGTAATATTTTGATGCAGCTTCTACACCTCTTAATTCTAGGCTTCCACTATTTCCTAAATAGATTCTATTTAGATATCTTTGTAGGATTTCATCTTTGCTTAACATTTCTTCAACATGTACAGCTCTTGACCATTCTCTAATCTTTCTTTGAATACCAGCTATACCAGATCTATCATCATCTTTCATAGTAATCTTAACTAACTGTTGAGTAATTGTACTACCACCAAAGTTTGTCTTACCACCTGAAAGTATGAAATTAAAGATAGCTGAACCAGTTCTCTTTATATCAACACCATTATGCTCATAGAATCTTTCGTCCTCGATTGAAATAAATGCATCTGGAATTTTACCCATCTCATCAAGTTTGACTTTTTTATTAATTTCATCACCAGTTAACTCAAGAATTAGTTGGCCCTCAGAATCATAAATCTTTGCACCAGCATCACTTAAAAGTTGTTCTCTAGTGATTGACCACTTATCAGAATTAAATGTTGCAAATATAAATGCAGCAATAGCAACGATTCCAATTACGATTAATGAAAGAGTAATCTTTATAACTCTTCTTAGAATCTTATGTTTTTTCTTTTTCTTGCCATTTTTTACTTTCTCTTTTGCAATTAAAGCTTTAACATTCTTTGGTTTTCTGAATGTTTTGTCAGCTATTTCTTCTTCACTTTTTTCTTTGCTCTTAGGTTTCTTATCTTTACTCATTCTACGGTTCTTCTCTTTAAATCTATTTTCATTGCTTTTTTTACGCATGCTAATAGGAACGTCGATATCATCATCCTCATCAGATTTTTCTTCCACGCTATCCACATCTTTCTTTTCTTCTTTAGCATCATCAGAATCTTTAAATCTGACAACTTCGATTTCATCATCCTCAAAGTCATCTTCTTTATCAATATCTGCATCTTCTTTGATGCTTTCTTTGCTTGCTTTTTCTATATCACTGATTTTCATAGAAATAGTATCGTCAGTTGCTTTTAGTTCTGCCATTTCCTTATCTAAATCATCAGTATCATAGAATTTTGTTTCATCTATATCAGAATTATCTACTTTTTCGATATCTTCTTCTAATAATTCCTTTATTTTTCTTTTTGAATCATGAATTTTCTTATTTTTATGATGATTATGCTTATTACGCGCACCATTAAATTTCTTCATTATTCCTCCTTTAGATATTATTTTACAATATCGTGTCTATTATATTACAAACAACTTATTAATACAAGAAAATTGAGGAATAATTTGCTTTTTTTAAAGACTTATAAAACTGCCGAAATTATTGGCTTTGCACCCTGTTTTATTAAAAAATTTGTGCCTACCTTTTTAGGAGATTTTAAATTGCCTAAAACTGCATAAATATCCCTATTTTGTTCCAAGGAATATTGAGCTGTAATTATTGTTCCACTGGTCATTCCAGCCTCGATTATTATCAAACTCTTTGATAATCCACATAATACCCTGTTTAAATCTGTATATTTTTTAGATACAATACCCTCATAAAAATCAAATTCCGTTATTATATTTCCATTATTTTCCATAATGTATTTGAATTTATTTAAATATTTTCTATTTCTTATATCTCTAATCCCCCATGGAATAGATACTATTACTTTGCCATTATTTTCCAGTGCTTCTTTAAATACTATCTCATCTATTCCTTTTGTGATTGATGTTACGATGCAGTATTCTCTCTTTATTAGTTCTTTTACTATTTTTATTGCCTCTCGTTTTCCTTGAAAAGATGGATTGCATGTTCCTACTACTGTCACCATTTTTTGATTTAGATTAATTGGATTCCCATAAACATAGATTTGTTTTGGTGGATTATCTATTTGTTTTAAGAGATATGGATATTTTTCTTCATCTATTTTAATAACTGTTTTCTTCATAGTTTTCTCCAAATTTTGCATAAAAAAAGATGGGCTTTCGCCCACCTTAAATTTCATATTAATCTTCTAACCATAGTTTGTATTTTTCTATGATTCTTTCACAAATAACTTGTGGTGTGTATTCTGTAGTATCAATAACACAATCATAGTTATTCATATCTGTTAGTTCAACACCATAAATTCTCTTATATCTTTCTCTTTCAAGTTTTGATCTCTTGTGAAGACTTTCTTTTTGTTCTTGAATTGATTTATAGTTTTCTGTACTCTTTCTTCTTGCATCCCAGTATGCTCTTTCTGCTGCAACATCAGGATCAACCTTTAAGTATACTTTAAAAGAGTTTGGAATTGCATACCAACCAAGTCTTGCATCAATAACAAAATTATCATGTGTTTCTGCAAACTCTGTTGCTTTTGCTTCTATTTGTTTATCAATTTCAGGATGTTGATCAACATATTCATTAAACTCTATTACATCCATTCCATGTTCTTTAGCCATGTTTCTAAAAGCTTCACCATTTCGATAGACAGAATAGTTCAATCTACTAATCAATAATGATGATACTGTTCCTTTTCCACTAGCTAAGTCTCCTGTAATAGAAATAATATGTTTCTTCATCCCTTTTCCTCCATTTTAATAAACTTTTTTGTTTTCAGAATATTAAACGTTTTGAGTGTCTGTTGAGTTATCTGATCCCATAATTGCTGATGTTCTAGAAATTAACTTGATGTTTGTCTCATAGTCTTTTCTCTTTTGATCCCATTCATCTTCGTTGTAAATCTTTAAAGCATCTGCCATTATTTCATCAGCAGCTATTGTTACAGGTGCTGTATCCTCAGTATCTACTAATGGTTGGCTACCTGCAAATATTTGTCTAGCTCTCTTTGCTGAAGCTATAACTAATCTATATCTATTTTCACCTTTTGTAAGAAGTTGTGGAACTGTTGGTTTAAATAACATTTTATTTATCTTCCTTTCAAAAAAACTATCATAAGTTTACTACTTTTTTTCCGTATCGTCAACATTTTTATAAGTAATATTAATGACAAAAGCCCTAATTATATAATATATTGCGACACTTGCAGCTATTATAATAAACAAGTTATAAACATCTGTCATTTCATTATTCTTGCATGTATTTATTATTAACAAATCTAAAATTGTTACCGCAAAAAATTCAACTCCGTATATAAAATACAATGTCTTTTTCTTGTGATAGCCTAATTCTAACAATATTAGTGATGCTAATACTTCGATAACTAATCTTATAATACGAACTATAATTTGAAAATCTTGTGGAACCCACATTATAACACTTAAAGCTCCAAAGAAAAATAATTCAACAATCGCGCCAACTATGAAATTAAGTAATATAAGTTTTCTTTTTCTGCTTTTTGAATTTTGTTTTTTCTTGCTCTTAAGTTCTGTTTTAATTTTTTCTAAAACTTCACTTTTATAAAAATCTTGTTCAACAAGTTCTTCACTGCTATCAGCTTCTTCTTGTTCAACAATTATGCTTTCTTCAGGCTCTTTTACTTCTTCAATTTTTTTCTCTATATTTTTTTGAATAACTTCGTCAATATCAGTTTTCTTAACATCATCTTTTAATGCTTCTTTAACATCTTTGATGTTGTTTTCATTCATTTTCTTTGTTGAAGAAATCTTACTATTAACTTTCTTTTGTTTATTACTCTTTTTATTACTCATACTATCCTCATTTGTTTACAAATCATATTGATACATAATCATGCTAAGCATTGAAATTGATGCAGTTTCAGTTCTTAGTATTCTCTTTCCAAGGCTTACTTCTTTTGCTCCATCATTTACTAAACTTTCAATTTCTCCTTTACTAATTCCACCTTCTGGTCCAATAATAATTGCTATTCTCTTAACATCTTTGTTATTTTCTAAAACTTCTTTTATATTTGTTTTTTCTTCATTTTCATATGCAATAAGTGTTAAATCATATCCTTTAATCAATTCTGACATTTCTTTAAAACTAATTGGATTTTCTATTTTAGGAATGATATTTCTCTTACTTTGCTTTGCTGCTGCTTCGGCAATAGTTTGCCATCTTACAATCTTTTTATTGTCCTTAATTTTTCCAATGCAGAATTTCATTTCAACTGGGTAAATATTCTTAATTCCAATTTCCACATTTTTTTGAATGATCAATTCCATTTTGTCAGATTTTGGTATTCCTTGGAATAGTGTAACTTCTACTGCTGGCTCTGTTGATTCTCTTTTTTCTATGATTTCACATATTATTTTATTATCACCAATTTCACTAATCTTACATAAAAAACTATTACCTGTTTCATTGCACGAAACAATTAATTCATCATTAATTTTCATTCTTAATACGTTTTTAATATGATTAAAATTTTCATTTGTTATGTCAACTGTGTGATTGTAAAATTGATCTCTTTCTACAAAAAAATTATACATTTACCTTAACCTCACCATGAATAATAACATTTACAACCTAAGTTTTCAATAAAAAATTGATTTTTACTAATCTCTTGTGATATTATTCAGTTGTAGTTATCTTAAAGGCTTGCCTTACTAAAAGGAGAATATTATGAAAAGATTTTTAAAATTTATATTTGTTTTGGCATTTTTAGGAGTATGTGCTTTAGGAGTTTTCTTTTTAATTGATTATAGTAGAGCTTCTGAAGGAAAATCACCTCTATTCTGCGTTCAAGAAGAAGCAGTCAATGATGGTGGTACAGTTATCTATAAGGGTGTATTTTATAAAGTAATTGATTATCACAAAACAATTAATTATAGCAAAAACATTTACTATGATGATGTAAAAATCGGTACATATGGTATGAAATATGAAGATTATGAATCTGAATGGAATAAACTTTTAGAAGAATATAAAGAAAAAGAATATACACCAGTTGCTACTGAGCAACAATCTTCTATTAAAGATCTTGTAAGTGGTGTTACTATTGAAATCACAGAAAATGCTACAGATATTGAAGCCTTAGTAAACAATATTGAGTTCAAGAGCGATGCAATTGTAGATGGTTTATTTCAATATGAATTATTTATTGCTCCAAAAAATGAAACATTTGCATTTGGATATAATGAAAATAACGGAACTATCACAGGTGGATTAATTAAGAATCTTTCTGATTTAAGTTATGCAGAATTAGATGCTGATACAACAAAGTTATTAGTAGATTTAGTTAAAGTAAATTTAAAATAGTTAATTAAATTTTAAGAATAAAAATAAAAAAGGAAACTATCAAATAGTTTCCTTTTCTTTGTTATAAAACAGATTTGATTATCTCTCGTCTCTATCTTCCGGGTGTATATCTGTTAAATGAACTGTTGTATTTCCATATTTATCTTCTATAACTTTATAATCGTTTTCTTGTATTTCATGCACTGCTTCTTGTTGTGCTTTATCTAATTTTTCTTCTTTTATTTCATTTCCATCAATATAGTATACTCTATTATTAAAGTTATCGATAAGAGGAATTGCTTTGTTTAAAGATTTTCTTAAAGCATCTTGATTTCTTGAATCTTCTGCTCCTAATATATTGATATAGTTAGTCATAAGTTTTCCTAAATCCGAATTAGGATTTACAGAATGTATCTCACTAACAGATAGTCCATCTACATAGCTATTGTTAGAATAGTTTCCATTTCCAAGGGCTACTCCAAGTATAAGTTCTCCACTTCCACTATCTACTCTTTGATAAATGCAGAATCTTTCTCTATCAGTATCACTATAAAATTGACTTCCTACTCTATCCCAAACAGCATCTTTAACAAAAGATTTGTATGCTTCTATGACTTCTTCATAATCGTCATAAGAAACTGCACCAGGATTTTGATCATATAATCCATCTAATCCTGCAATCTCTCTAATTAAATCATTTCCTTCATTTCTCTGATTCTCAAATTGGTCGCTTATTACTTCGTCTATTGCTGGAGAATATCCTGAAGCAATTAAACTTAATTCTTCCCTGCTCATAGTATTTACATATGCTTCAGCAGCTCGATCTAATCTTTCTGCTTTATTATGAGCATGTACTACTCCTCCAACAGTTGTCAATAACATAGACATAGCAAGACCTGTTAAAACAACTTTTCCCTTTAGAGATAATCTTACTGTTCTTTTTGGTTGTTGTTTTGCATTATTATTCTTTGGTTCTCTCATATTCTTACTCCTTACAATAAAAATACTTACTTATCATCTGTTTAAACTTATGATACTGATGCTACTGCTCTAGCTGCGTAGTCTCTATCCATCCTTCTTTTTACCAACTCTGGTTCAAGAACTTCATCTACAATTTCTTCTTTTACCTTGTTAGAAATTATCATGTTATCAAGTTCTTTAGATTTTCTTCCTATATAATGACAAATTTTATTTTTATCAAAATTACCATGCAATATGCTTCTAACAAATTCATTTACATATGTTTGCAAATCTTCTTTTGTTAATACAGATTTTCCTTCTTTGCTAATTGGATGTTCTACTACGATGCAATATGAAGGCTCTGTTTTTATAACTCCACCTGCTTGTTCATAATTCGATACAAATATAGACTTAATACTATATTTTTCTTTATCATGTGTAACTATGTAATTTTCATTTGAAAGGCTATAAGCAATTATTGCACTGTCATCTTTAAATCTCGTAATCTTCGGAAACAATTCTTCCTCGCTCATTCGCTTCTCCATAAACATAATTATTCAAAGTAATTATATATAAAAACGCTTTAAAATACTTATAAATTACACAGATTTAATATTTGTAAACAAAAAGAAAAGAAGTCTTGGATATTCCAAAACTTCTTTTTAATCTGGTGGCCCGAACTGGAATCGAACCAGTGACACAAGGATTTTCAGTCCTCTGCTCTACCAACTGAGCTATCAGGCCTTATATACAAAAAAATGGCGACCCGGATCGGGCTCGAACCGACGACCTCCGCCGTGACAGGGCGGCGTTCTAAACCAACTGAACTACCGGGCCGTAAGTAAAATGGTGGTCGCTATAGGGCTCGAACCTATGACCCCCTGCTTGTAAGGCAGGTGCTCTCCCAGCTGAGCTAAGCGACCATATTTACTGACAAGCATTAGTATACTAAATATTAGGTTGCTTGTCAACAATTTTATTGAATTTTTTTTAACAAAAAAACAGCTGCATCAAATGCAGCTGTTTTCTATGTTTTCTCCAACTCTATTGAATTTTAGTCTTTAAAATTTCAACTGCTTTCTTATATTGTGTATCTTTTTCTGTATCAAGTTTAGAAGCATACTTATAATCATCTACTACAACATCTGGCTCAACACCAACATTATTAATAGTATTATGATCAGGAGTAAAATACTCTTCAATTGTAAGCTTTAAACCACTACCATCTGTTAAATTATATATAGCTTGAATAACGCCTTTTCCATATGTTTTAGTACCAACTATAGTAACATTATCTGCCTTTTCTTTAAGTGCTGCTGAGAATATTTCTGAAGCACTTGCTGAATATTCATTTACTAAAACTACAGTAGGTATTGTTATTTTCTTTCCTGTTTTAGCTTTTGTAATTGTTTCTTTTTGTTTATTATCTTTTTCAATTAAAATATTTGTACCAGAGTCTAAGAAATAATCAGCCATTGCGACAGATTGATCAACAAGTCCGCCACCATTATTTCTAATATCAACTATTAATGCTTTAATTCCTTGTTTGGCTAATTTATCATATTCAGACTCAAATTGTTCAGCAACTTTTCCATCGTAAGAATCAACTGAAATATAACCAATATTACCTTCAACAACTTGTCCTTGTACATGAACTATTTCAACTTTTCTTCTTGTTACAGTAAACTCTAAAGTTTCTGTTCCTCTTAAAACTTTAAAAGTTACTTTTGAACCTTCTTTTCCTCTTAAATCATCTGCAACTTTATCTAATTCAGATCCTGTAAAGTTTACTCCGTTTATACTTGTAATGTAATCTTCAGCTTGTACACCGGCTTCTTCTGCTGGTGAATTTGGAATTACTCCATATATTTTAACCAAGTTCTTTTCTTCATCTAAAATTAAATAAACACCTATACCAACAAAATTACCATTTGTATCTTCCATTAAATCAGTCATTTCTTCCCTAGTATAGTATGCAGAATATTTATCTCCTAAGCCAGCAACATATCCTTTTATTGTGTATTCTGCCATTTTATTTTCATCAACAGTTCCAATATATTCTGAATCAATCTTATTTCTAATTAAATGTAATTTTTGTGATAATGTTGATGACTCTAATCCAGCTCCTACAACATTTTCTGTTTCGTCTCCTCTAAAGAAACTAACAAATGCTGAATCTCTATTTCCTCCATATATAATAAGTAATGTTAAAAATATAGTTACAACTGCAGTACCTATAATTGTTAGTATTGTTTTTAAAACGTTATTCATTTGTCGTATTCTCCTCTTCTCCTGTTGTTTCTTTGGTTGATAGATAACCCTTTGGATCTACCGCTACTCCATTTTCTCTAACTTCAAAATGTACGTGAGGTCCAGTTGAATTACCTGTTGAACCAAGATACATTATTTGATCTCCTTGTTTTACAACTGATCCCATCCGTAGATTCTCTAAAAATCCATTTCCATGTCCATATAATGTAACAATTTTCTTTCCTAAGTTATCCATTCCATGATCAATCATTACACAATTTCCATATCCACTCATCCATCCATAATAGATAATTACACCATCTGATGCAGCATAAACTGGATCATTAGTTCTACCACCGATATCAATTCCATTATGATTTTTTGTTATACCTTGGATTGGATGTAATCTACTTCCAAATGGTGAAGTTATATATGATGTCGTATATGTTGGCCAAATCATTACTCCACCAGTGTAGAATAATTCATATGTTGAAGAATAAATTGATCTATTAATTAATCCTTCAATTTCATTTTGTTGTTTCTTATAACTATCAATCTGAGCCATCAGTGTTAATTCACTATCATTCAAGCTCTTCTTTTCATTTTCCAAAATAGTTTTTGTATTTGTAAGTAAAACATTTTGTTTTTCATTCTCTGCTTTAATCTTTTTCAGTTCTTCTTTTTTTGCAACTAATTTTTGATTTTTCTCATTGATGGTTTGCATTTCAGTTTTTATTTCTGTAATTACTTTATTATCGTAATCGGCAATCTCATCAAGAATAATATAATTAGATAAGAATTCCATTATATCTTTTGAATTAAGAAGAACTTCTAAATATGAAATTTCACCTTTTGCATAAATCGCTCTTAATCTTTTCTTCAGAGCTTTCTTTTCTTTTTCATATTGTTTTTTTAACTTTTCTAATTCTTGTTCAGAAGCAGAATATTCTTCTTGTGCTGTTTTATAATTTTTTTCTGAAACTTCTAAGTTTTTTTGAAACAGATCAATCTGATCTTGTAACTTTTGTATTTGTATTTCTTTCGCAGTCAGCTCTGTTTCTACATAAGTTAATTGTTGATTAGCTGTATTCAAATTTGTTGTAACTTGGTTTTGTTGTTCTTGCAGCGTTAGTGTTCTAACTGTTTCATTAGTTGTGTTTGTAGTTTCATTTGTATTGTTAGTAACTTCATTTCCTACTGCATTTTCTGCAGCACAAGCAAAATTAAGAGAAAATAGCACTACTATTGTTAAACTACATACAACTGTGTTTAAAAACTTTTTCATGCTATTCTCTCCTTTCTTAGTATTTATATAATATTATTCTATGATTCACTAAATGCACCTGACATTGCAGTCCATCCACCAGGTAAATAATCAAGTGGATTGTAGAATGCTGCACTAAAGTAACTTGATAAACTACTTGCCTTTCTTATTTCAAAATGTAAGTGTGGTCCAGTACTTGATCCACTATTTCCAGATAAAGCAATTACTTCACCTTGAGAAACATATTGTCCATATGAAACATATTGTGTTGATAAGTGTCCATATAATGTAATGTATCCACTACCATGGATAACCATTACATAGTGTCCATATCCACCTGGGTTTTCCATTGGGTATGCATATCCTGATGCTGCTGCATAAACATTTTCATATCTTGCACCAATATCAATTCCTTTATGCCATCTTCCCCATCTTCTCTTCATTCCAGATGTAATAATTTTATTGTTACATGGCCATATAAATGAACCATCAAATTTTAATCCTGCTAAACCACCACTTGAAGAAGTTTTTCTTTCTGCATCTCTTGCTATTGAAGCTAATTGAGAATTAATTTGGCTAATAGCAGCATTGTATGAATCTATTTCAGCTTGTGTTTTCTTTTCTTCTTCTGATAGTTTAGAATATGCAGCATCTTTTTCTTGTTGAACTTTCTTCAATTCTTTTTGTTTTTCTTCTTTTGCTGCTTTCTTTTCTTCTGTTGCTTTTTTATTCTCTTCAATTTTCTTTTTTGCTTCTTGGATTTCTGCTTTTTCTTTTTGAATTGCATCAATCATTTTACCATCAGCTTCAGTAATTTGTTGAACAGCATCATAGTTTGCAAGCATATCTATATAGTTTGAAGAACCTAATAAGAAATCAAGATAAGAAATATCACCTTTAATATACATAGCAGTTAATCTTTTCTTAAGTTGATTCATTCTTTCTTTAAGTTGCTTTTCTTTAGTTTCAATTTCTTCTTCTTTTGTTTTAATTTCTTCATTTAATCCATTTATTTCAGATTGTAACCCTGAAATTTGCTCTTCAACTTCAGCAACAGCAGAAGATGCTTTTTCAGCTTCTTTCTTTGCTGTAGACTTTTCACCTTGCACTTCTGTAAGATGGCTCTTTGCCTCATTTAATTGACTCTGTTGTTGATTCTTTTGTTGTTGTAATTCAGATTCTGTAGCTGCAAAAACAGATGATGTCAACGTAAACAGCAGAATAAATGCGATTATAGAACTTAAAATTTTGGATTTCATTGGTATCCCTCCCAAATGTTTCTAGCGTTTTTCTCAAATAATAATTTTCTTTTGATTTAATTATGCATTTAAATATTTCTTCATTGAAATTGATGATCCTAATACACCAATTCCCATACCTAATAACAAATATACTCCTAATACTCTTATGAATAATTCATTAAATGTGTAGAATGAAACGCTCAATGATTGAATTACATTTGATTCAAGCACACTATTTAATATTCCATTATAAACAAGCATCATAATTATTACGCTTATTGCTGCTGAAATAATTCCTATAATAAGACCCTCTATTATGAATGGCCCTCTAACAAAACTATTTGTAGCACCGACATATTTCATAATTTCAATTTCTTTTCTTCTTGCGTATACTGTAATCTTAACTGTATAAGCAATAATCGCTATAGATATTACAACAAGAATAACTAGAATAATTAATGTTCCCATTCTAATTCCTTTTGCAATATTATTTAACTTTGCAATTGTATCATTGTCTGTGCTAATTTCTTCAACACCATCAAATTTCATTATTTCTTCTTGAACTTGTTGGTTTTTACTTAAGTCATTTAATGTAACGAAATATGAAGCAGGTAAGAAATTTTCTTCATCTAATCCTTCAAGAACGTCTTGTTTATCACCAAGTCTTTCTTTAATAGATTTCATCGCTTCTTCTTTTGATACAAATGTTACTGTGTTAACAACTTTCTTACCATCAATTTCGATGTTTTGTATTTTTGATTTCATACCTTCAAGAATTGTTTCTTCAACATCATCTTTTATTACTACTCTCATACCTTGTTTGTTTTCAACTTGTTCCATAACAAAGTTGATGTTCTCACCAAGTACAAAGAAAATACCAAAGATAAACATTGTTGCAATCATAATTGCAATTGATGCACTACTCATCTTTCTTTGTTTAAATACACTTTTAAAAGCTTCTTTAATCATATAATTTAAACTATTTAATCTCATCATAACCACCTTTTTTATCTGAAACTATAGTACCTTGATCAATTCTAATTACTCTTTTATTCATTGCATCAACTATATCTTTAGCGTGAGTTGCAACAACTACTGTTGTTCCTCTTAAGTTGATGTCATTAAGAATACCCATAATATCCCATGCTGTATTTGGATCTAAGTTTCCAGTAGGCTCGTCTGCAATAAGCATTGATGGATTGTTTACCATTGCTCTTGCAAGTGCAACTCTTTGTTGTTGACCACCTGATAATTCATCTGGATATTTATTTGCTTCTTTGCTTAATCCAACTTGTGATAATACAAGTGGAACTTGTCTTCTAATATGTTTTGGTGCTGCTTTAACAACGTTCATTGCAAAAGCAACATTTTCATATACTGTTCTATCTGGAAGAAGTCTGAAGTCTTGGAAAACAACTCCCATGCTTCTTCTTAGATAAGGAATTCTACTTTGTTTTAAGTGTGTAGTATCCTTTCCATTTATAATAATTTGTCCTGATGTTGGATCTTCTTCTTTTTCAATCAACTTGATTAATGTTGATTTTCCAGAACCTGAGCTTCCAACTAGGAATACAAATTCACCTTTTTCAATTTTAAAACTAGCATTATGAATAGTTTCGTTTTCTGCCTTGTCATATGTTTTTGAAACATTTCTAAATTCGATCATTAATGTAGTATCCTTTCCATATAAAAACAAGTATCGTTTTTATCATATTCACACTTATAATCATACCAATAAAAGTTAAGCTTTTCAATTAAAATAAGCCTTTCACGGCAAAATGAAAGGTTTTTGATAAATAGTTGTCACATTGGTGAAACATAAAGGTTCCCAAAACAAAAAAGACGCTTGATTTAGCGTCTTTTAGTTTACGTTTTATATTATAGTTTTCCATAATTTTCTATTTTGTTGTTTTATATTGTTAATAAATTCTTATTTGACTTAGTTAACGATCTAGATTCTAACTTTTTGACTAAAAGTGTATCTTCAATTCTAATTCCGATTCTTCCTGGAATATAGATACCTGGTTCACATGTAACTACATTGTTTTCCTGTAAATCCCAATTAACTTTATGACTTAAAACTGGCTTCTCGTGAATCTCAATTCCAACACCATGTCCAAGTCCGTGAATTAAATCATATCCTCTAGCTTGTAATTCTGCTTCAACGCCTTTAGCAATTTCCATTCCTGATGCACCATCTTTAATTTTTAATTCAGCTCTTTTTTGAACTGCTAGTAAAAATTCATAAAGTTTTGCATCTTCTTCACTTGGTTGTCCTGCAAATATTGTTCTTGTCATATCTGCACAATAGCCTTTATATTTTGCACCAAAATCTATTAAGATTGGATCTCCTGGTAATATTTTTCTATCTGTTGGTATAGCATGTGGTTTTGAAGAGTTTGGTCCAGATGCAACTATTGTTTCGAATGCTTCTCCATCTGCTCCATTTTTTAAAAAGAAATAAACTATTTCAGCAACTATTTCTTTTTCTGTCATTCCAACTTTTATAAAATCTAATAAATGTAAAAAACAACTATCTGTTATATTGCACGCTTTTTCAATACATGCTATTTCAGTTTCATCTTTTACCATTCTTTGTTTTTCAATGAACTTGCTAGCTTCTACTAGTTCTTTGATTCTATATTTAACTAAAAACTTTGAGTAATCAACATAAGTAACAAACTTTTCTTCAAATCCAACTTTTTCACAATCAGCAAAAAAGTTTAAATCATCCTCTTCTGTTAAATCATTATAATCATAACAAATAATTCCATCATTGATAGTTAATCTGCTATTAACTTCTTCAATATATCTTCCATCAGTAATAAAAACAGTTTCTTGTTTAGTAATAAGCAATGTGCCCTCAGCTGTTAATCCAGTCAAGTAAAAAACGCTAACTGGGTTAGTAACTATCATTCCATCAATATTAGATTGACTTAACTTTGCTTTAAGTTCTCCAATTCTATTACTCATGTTTCCCCCTTTAGAAATTTATGCGTGATAAATTCCTAATGTAAAAATATTTAATAACGCTAGTAGTAAAATATTTGTTGGTATAAACATAACAATTATTGTTGAGATTACAATAAATGGTCCAAATGGTATTACATCTTTTGCTTTCTTCTTTTTAAGAATTAATAATACAATGCTTACAAATGCACCGATTAAAAATGCAGTTATTGCAATCATTAGTATTTTAGGGAATCCCATAACCAATCCAAGTGCTGCCATTAATTTAACATCACCAAATCCCATTGCTTCTTTGTTTGCAATAAGTTTTCCGATTAGTGTTATGATTCCAAATACTGCTCCTCCAACAATCAAACCAATAATATTGTTGATTGCAATGTTGAAGTCTGTATATCCAAAAATAACTGTGAAAATTATTCCAATTTCAAATACTGTTAATGCTAATCTATTCGGAATAATTTTATCTTTATAATCAATAACAAATATTAAAAGTAAAATTGGTGCTAATAATAAGTACTCAAGTGTTTGTAAATTAAATCCACCAAAATACAAAAGAATTATATTTATGATTGCCATTGAATAAACTAACTTATTATTTAATTGCATGTTTGGAAGATAGTTCTTAAAAAATTCGCGGCAAACAATTCTTTTATTTTCTCTTAGTCTCATCATAGACCAATCTAAAAATTGACCAGTGAGCATTCCTGCGACACCCACTAAAAAATAATATAATATGCTTATATCATTTATATACATATTTTCTCCTCTATCATTTAGAAAATTATTTGTTAATTTTATCTAAATAATGTTGTTCTATTTTTCTTTTGAATCTAGTAATACAATTTCTTTCTGGTGTAAATGGTTTTGTAAGTATTGAAAACATTTTCATTCTCTTAGCACCCCAAACATCTGTGAATAATTGATCTCCAATTTCAGCTACGTTTTCAGATTTCATATCTAATTCTTTTAATGCTTTCTTCAATCCTCTTTTTAGCGGTTTGCACGAAAGTAAAAAATATGGAATATCGAATTCATCAGCAAACTTAAATATTTTTGTTTTATTCTTGCTATTAGAAGCAATACATAATTTTATATTTGATTCTTGTAAAGATTTAATCCATTCATTAACGCCTTCTAGTCTTTTTCCATCTAATCCAATCACTGTATTATCTATATCTAGAATTATACCTGTTAAATTGTTGTCTATGAAAAACTGTGGACTAATATCTGTTACTTTATTAAATTGTGCATCTGGTTTACGCATTTAAACTCCTATCCTTCTTTTGCCCATATAATAAGTCTAGATACTCCATCGTCTGTACATGTTGCAAGAGAGATTTCTCTTCTATTTTCTGTTTTTCTAATTGCATAGTCAAAATCTACTGATGTAGTTTCATATTTATTATAAATAACGTATCTAACTTTTTTTCCATCCATTCCAGTAATGTATATGACATCACCATTTTCTAATTTTTTGTTATTAGAAAAGAATCTACCATTATGATAATTGTGTCCATATATAACTGTATTGCCAGTGACATTTACTGAAGGTTCATCTGTTGGTCCATATACCCAACCTGGTGCAACATCCATTGATGATAAAGATGATTTACTTAAAACAGGATAACTAACATTTGTCTTTGGAATACTAATCCATCCGATTACATTATATCCTTTATATTTTAATGGTATTGAGTTGCCACTACTACTGCCGCTTCCACCACCGTTGCCGCCATTGCCACCATTTCCACCACTTGGTTGTGGTGTTACGTTTGGTTGTGGATTTGGTACTGTTGTATTTTCTACAATTTGATTTGATAAATTTACATCGATTGTATTT
>OCTX012258647.1_pt1 | contig 19765 bp, 14 predicted proteins | sample 1539691 | NCBI WGS metagenome assembly OCTX01 (sample SAMN02144231, study PRJEB22623) | gut metagenome | biome: sheep rumen | host: Ovis aries | place: New Zealand
GGCAGCGTGATCCGCATTCTGGACGACTGCGCCTCGTATGTCATCATCGCCGACAACCCCGTGATGCCTACCAGCGAACTGCCCAGTCATCTGACGGTGCACGCTCACCAGATAGCGACCAACTCGGGCTACAAGGCCACCGTCCACACCCATCCCATCGAACTGGTGGCCATGAGCCACAAGCGCGAGTTCCTGGGCAAGGACGTGCTGACCAAGATTCTGTGGTCGATGATTCCCGAGACGAAGGCGTTCTGTCCGCTGGGTCTGGGCATAGTGCCCTACACCCTGCCTGGCTCTAACGAACTGGCCGACGCCACGCTGAAGGAACTGGAAGACTACGACGTGGTGATGTGGGAGAAGCACGGCGTCTTCGCCAAGGGCAAGGATGTGATGGATGCTTTCGACCAGATCGACGTGCTCTCGAAGAGCGCCAAGATATATATTAATGCCAAGTGCATGGGCTTTGAGCCGGAAGGCATGAGCGATGCACAGATGAAAGAGATGACCAAAGCCTTCAACCTGCCAAGATAACAACCGGCTCCAAGAAGAAAAACAACTACTGACTATTTATAATATAATGTGAAGGCCCCGCCGCTGTGAAGCGTCGGGGCCTTAAATGCGATTGCGCCTGCCGTTTACTCGATCATCTTGGGCAGGAAGGTAGAGATGATGAGCACCACGATGCCCACCACGAGCACGCCGATGGTCTTGGGCGAGCAGCCCTTCCACTCTTTGAGTATGATGCCCCAGACATTGGAGAACACCACGTTGAGAGCCATCAGTATGCAGAACGACAGCGTGTCCATCGTGCTGCCGGGCTCGAAGAACGAGCGGCCCAGCGACAGTCCGAAGAACTGCGAGTACCACAGTGCACCGGCCAGTGCGCAGAACAGCAGGTTGTTGCCCCACACCTCTTTCTTAGCGTAGTCGCCCCAGGTCTTGTTCTTCTGGTTCTGGAAGAAGCAGTAGATCATGTTGGTGACGAAACCGCCAAGGGTGACGAGGAAGGTGGCGGGCAGGGTGCGGAACATCGGGTCGGTGGCAGCACCGAAGTTGATGTCCTTGCCAAACTCCAGGCCCACGTTGAAGCAGCCGCTCATGAAGCCGGCCAGCAGGGCGATGGCCAGACCCTTGGGGAAGTTGAAGTCCTTCACGGCAGCCTTCTTCTCTTCTTCAGACAGTCCGGCCGACTTCATCGAGCCGGCTACGCCGATGATGGCAATGCCCAGCAGACAGACCACCACGCCGAGGATGACTGCGAAGGTCAGCGACTCAAGGGCGTTGAGTTCGGGGAAGAAGATGTTCAGCAGCACAGGCCCCATGATGGTGCCCAGTCCGGCACAGGTGCCCAGGGCTATCGACTGTCCGAGGGCTACGCCGAGATAGCGCATCGACAGGCCGAAGGTCAGGCCGCCGACACCCCACAGCACACCGAAGAAGATGGTCATCCACAGGTTGAACGCCGGCGTCTGCCCGAACAGTCCGAACAGCGACTGTCCCTCCGGTACGGCCAGCAGTGCTCCGAGGAAGGGCAGTATGAGCCATGCGAAGAGTCCCTGCACAATCCAGTACGACTCCCACGACCAGTCTTTGATCTTGTTGATAGGCACATAGCACGATGACTGGCAGAACGCGCCGATGGCAATGATGAGAAGTCCGATGATAATCTCCATTTTGTTTTAGTTTTTAGATTTGTAAGTGATGTTCTATTTTGCGGACAAAGGTAAGAAATATTTTCGAGAATCAAAACCCATATATATAAAAATATGTACGGGGTTAATACTTTTTCAAAAATGAAGGCATTTACGGCGTCTACTATCTGTTTTTTCTCACAGATAGTAGACGCTCTCCGGTCCCATGTTGCAGAGCAGGTCGAGGATGCTCAGGTTGGGCAGGAAACCGTGTTTCTGCCGGTAGACCTGATAGTAGGGGCGCGGCTGGAAATCGGGGTCGGGCTGTGGATGCTTGGGGGTGATGACATTGCGCAAGTCGTCAATGCCCACGGGTGTTTTGACATATTCATCGGTATAAGCGATGTCGGGATGTATGTCGAGCAGTTCGCACATCTTCCGGCAGATGGCGTCGTTGTAGTCGATGAGGCGCTCCCAGCGGTGGTCGGTGAAGAAGGGCCGCAGGTCGTCCTCGTAGTATTCGAAGAAGGGCGACTCGCCATAGGCCGACTGTATGGCTTGCCAATGCAGATGGCGCCAGTTGCCGTGGTCGGAGATGAGGGGGGTAGGGGGGAGGAGGGTTGAAGGTTCTCGCTTGGGCGAGCGTCCCGTTGGGCCGAGCAGAGGGGTGAGGGTTGAAGGCAGAGGTGTATGATTGACGGGCACGGTGAGAGACTGCACCCCCTGTGTGGTGGCAATAAGACAGCGGTTGCGGTAGGTCTGTTTGGGGAAGGTCTCGTGTTGCTCTATCAGGATGTGGTTGTAGCGATAGAGTTTCTGGTACCACTGTATGGGACCGAAGTAGGTGGTGGAGAGCAGACACGAGTGCATGGGAATTGGGAATTGGAAATTGAGAATTGGGAATTCCCGTCAGATGGGAAGGAGGAAGCGGTCGGAGCGCCAGCCGTTCCAGAGGGGAGACGACAGGGTGTGGTTGTAAACAACCATTACGACGCGTCCGATGATGTGCTCTTCGGCAATGAAGCCAAGGGTGCGCGAGTCGATGGGGTTGTCGGGATTGACGGTTTCCAGCCAGTAGTAGTCAGCCTCGGCACAGTTGTCCAGACAGGGCACTACGGTGGTCTTTCCGTCGATGGTCAGAGTGTCGCCGGGCAATGCCCGGCAGCGGCAGATGAAGATCTGGCGGTTGGTGGAGTCGATGGGATTTTCGAAAGCCACGAGGTCGCCTTTCTTTACGGGCTGCTTGCCGATGCGCCCATAGTTGAAGATGCTCTGCGCTCCGCCGACCCGCAGGCCGTAACTCCAGCGGTTGACCAGCACGCGGTCGCCGGCCGACAGTGCCGGCGACAGTCCGTCGCCCTCGATGGTGAACAGGGTGACGCCCACGGCTCTGACAACCATCATGATGATGAAGGTTGTCAGTAGCGCAAGTAGGAAATGGGCGGTCTTCTTCATTGGCGGTTATGCTTGCTGCGATGCTATCGCAACAGACGTAACTAATGTTACAGGCGTTACTGTGGTGCAACAGACGTTACTGTGATGCAACAGACGGAACGCTATTTGATGTTGTCTACGAGGTTGAACAGGCGTCCCCAGCGGATGCCTCCACCGAAGAGACTGCGGTCGGGGTCGCTGGACCACCAGATGAAGATGGGCTTGCCCACGATGTGGTCTTCGGGCACGAAGCCCCAGTAGCGCGAGTCGGCAGAGTTATGACGGTTGTCGCCCATCATCCAGTAGTAGTCTAACTTGAAGGTATAGGTGTCGGTCTGTTCTCCATTGATGAAGAAACGGCCGTCGTGCACCTCCAGTTGGTTTTTCTCGTAGGCCCTGATGCAGCGTTCGTAGATGGCGATGTTGTCCATGGTCAGATGGATGCTCTCGCCCTTCTTGGGAATCCAGACGGGACCGTAGTTGTCGCGTGTCCAGTGGCTGTTCATGTTGAGCGGGTAGACGGTGCCCGACTCGATGTCGCGGTCGGTGACGACGCGGTAGTCGCTGATATAGCCGCGGCTCTTCAGTTCCCGGGCGGCATGGGCTGTGAGCGGCATATAGCCGTCGTAGTCGCTGAGCACGGCGGGATTGAGCACGCTGCCCACGGCGGTGTCGTAGTTTTTCAGGCGCTTCAGACTCTCCACATCCTCGATGGAGATACCCAGTTCCTTTCGCAGGTCGTCCATATCCTCAGCGAGCAGCCCCAGCGCCGACATGTTGTTGAACTTCACGAAGTAGGTGTACTGCACCTGCTCCGGTTCTTTGTTGGCTACACCATTTATATATATAATATGGTCTTTGATCTGCAGCGTGTCGCCTGGCAGACCGACACAGCGCTTCACGTAGTTCTCGCGACGGTCGGTAGGACGTGTGCCCACCTCGCCGATGGGGTTGTAGCCGTTGAAGGAGAAGTTGGGGTTCTGCTTCAGATAGTCGGCTCCCATCCGCTGGATGGTGGTCAGCCGCTCGTACTGCTGTTGCAGCGGCAGTGAGTCGATGGGCAGTGCGTTGGGTACCATCTGCTGATAGATGCTCTTGCCCACCTCCTGGCAGATGTTGTAGTATTCGGTCTGATAGGGCTGGTTGACGAAGATGGTGTCGCCGGCAGGATAGTTGAATACAACGATATCGTTGCGCTCCACCTTGCCGAAGCCTTTCACCCGACGGTATTCCCAGTGCGGCCACTCGATGTATGACTTTATCTCGCCGAAGGGCAGCGTGTGTTGGGTCAGGGGCACGGTGAGTGGTGTCTCGGGGATGCGGGGACCGTAACTGACCTTGCTCACGAAGAGATAGTCGCCGGTGAGCAGGCTCTTCTCGAGCGACGACGAGGGTATGACGTAGTTCTGGAAGAAGAACTGGTTGATGAAGTAGACGGCCACCAGTGCGAAGACGATGGCGTCGACCCACGACATCACCATGCGGGTGGGGCCTTCGGCGTCCTGCCACCACTTCCAGTTGATCTTTTTCGAGATATAGGCGTCGTAGATGAAAGGCACCACGATGAGGCCCAGCCACGACTTGACCCAGATAAGGAAGAGCAGATAGAGCACGAGTACGATGATGAACTTGGCCCACTGCAACTTCTTGTTTGGCTGTTTCTTTTCTTTTCTTTTCATGATGGGATTTGGTTTTTCCGGGGGGCCGGATATTCCGGATTTTCCGGTCTTTCCGGATATTCCGGATATTCCGGTCTTTCCGGATTTTCTAGAACTTAAACATATCGCTGATGGTCAGCAGGCCGTGGTGCTCCTTGGTGTATTCGGCAGCCAGCACGGCACCGAGGGCAAAGCCTCGACGCGAATGGGCATCGTGGGTGATGGTGATGATGTCGGCATCGCTGTCGTAGCGAATGGTGTGGATGCCGGGCACCTCGCCGCGACGGATATGGTCCACACGCAGCAGTTTGGCATCGGTGGTGTCCTCGGCCCAAGCCTGCTTGCGGTCCAGACGCTCGACAATCTCCTCGGCCAGCGTGATGGCGGTGCCGCTGGGGTGGTCGAGTTTATGCACATGGTGCGTCTCTTCCATCTCTACATCGTACTGCGGGAATTGGTTCATGATGTTGGCCAGGTAGCGGTTGACGGCCGAGAAGATGGCCACGCCGATAGAGAAGTTGGAAGCCCAGAAGAGCGTCTGCCCGTTCTGGCAAGCCTGCCTCACGTCGTCGCCGTGCTCCTTCATCCAGCCCGTTGATCCGCTGACCACCTTGACGCCCTTGGCCCACGCTTTCAGGTAGTTGCCATAGGCAGCCGTGGGACTGGTGAACTCGATGGCGACGTCGGCTGATGCAAAAGCCTCGCTGTCGAAGTCCTGCTGGTTGTCAATGTCGATAATACTCACAATCTCATGGCCACGGCTCAAGGCTATCTCTTCTATCATCTTGCCCATCTTGCCATAGCCGATTAATGCTATTTTCATGTTTAATTCGAATTAAATTGCGGGTGCAAAGGTAATAAGAATTATTGAGAATTGAGAATCGAGAATTGAGAATTATGATGAGGCAAGGCGTTAAAGGGAGTTAAAGGGGAATAATTATAAAAAAAAAAGTGTATCTTTGTAGCATATTAATGATTAATAACCGAATGATTATGGGAAATAGTAAAGGAGGCAAACGCATGTCGAAGCGTGATGTGGCCAACAGCGTGCAAGCCCTGTTTCAGGCTCATCCCGGTGAGACACTCAGTTTCAAACAGATATTCAAAGCCCTGAAGTTGAACACCCATCCCGCCAAGATGCTGGCCATCGACGTGATGGAGGAGATGGCTTGGGACGACTATCTGAGCAAGGTGTCGGACAACAGTTACAAACTGAACCTGAAGACCCAGGTGCAGGAGGGCACCTTCATCCGCAAGGCCAACGGCAAGAACTCGTTTCTGCCCGACGACGGCGGCAAGCCGGTGTTCGTGGCCGAGCGCAACTCGATGTTCGCCCTCAACGGCGACCGTGTTAGGGTGGCCTTCATGGCCCGTCGGCAGAACCATATCAAGGAGGCTCTGGTGACGGAGATTCTGGAGCGTAAGCACGACCAGGCCGTGGGCATTCTGCAGGTGGAGAAGGACTATGCCTTTCTGAATACCGAGGGTAACATCTTCGTGCACGACATCCTGATACCGAAGAAGAAACTGAAGGGCGGCAAGACGGGCGAAAAGGCCGTGGTGAAGATCACGCAGTGGCCGTCGGCCGAATCGAAGAATATCGTCGGCGAGGTGGTCGACGTGCTGGGCAAGCAGGGCGACAATACCGTGGAGATGCATGCCATCCTGGCGCAGTACGGGCTGCCTTACAAGTATCCGCAGCGTGTGGAGGAGGCCGCCAATAAGATTTCGGGGGAGATCTCTCAGGAGGAGATTGCCCGCCGCGAGGATTTCCGCGAAGTGCTCACCTTCACCATCGACCCCAAGGATGCCAAGGACTTCGACGATGCACTGAGCATCCGCAAAATAGTGAACGGTAAATCGGCAAAGAGTAAATTATATGAGGTAGGTGTACATATTGCCGATGTGAGCCACTACGTCACTGAGGGTTCGGTCATCGACCGTGAGGCCGAGCAGCGTGCCACGAGTGTCTATCTGGTCGACCGCACTATCCCCATGTTGCCGGAACGGCTGTGCAACTACATCTGTTCGCTCCGGCCTGATGAGGAGAAACTGTGCTACAGCGTCATCTTCATACTCGACGACGAGGCTAATATCAAAGACTGGCATCTGGCTCATACCGTCATCCGCAGCAACCGCCGCTATGCCTACGAGGAGGTGCAGGAGATACTTGAGGCAGGGAAGTCTGGAAAGTCTGCCCCCTATGCTGATGAACTGCTAATGCTCGACAAGATGGCCAAGGCGTTGCGTGAACGCCGCTTTAAGAACGGTGCCGTACGCTTCGACCGCGAGGAACTGCACTTCGACATCGACGCCGATGGCAAGCCGACACGCTGCTACTTCAAGAAGTCGACCGATGCCACCCGACTCATCGAGGAGTTCATGCTGCTAGCCAACCGCACCGTGGCTGAGTTTATAGGAAAAGCCGGACATTCCGGAAATGCCACCAAGGGTAAGACTTTCGTCTACCGCATCCACGACCAGCCGGACCCGCAGAAACTGGAGAACCTGCGCACCGCCCTCGCACCCTTCGGCTATAAGGTGAAGACCAGCGGCACCCGCGGGGCCATCTCGAAAAGCCTCAACGGACTGATGGAGTCGGCACAGGGACAGCGGGAGCAGAAACTGGTGGAGACGCTGGCCCTGCGCTCGATGATGAAAGCGAAATATTCGACCCACAACATCGGACACTACGGACTGGCCTTCGACTACTACACCCACTTCACCTCGCCCATCCGCCGCTATCCCGACACGATGGTGCACCGTCTGCTGACGCGTTACCAGCAAGGCGGACGCTCCGTCAATCAGGAGCACTACGAGGAACTCTGCGAACACTGCAGCGAGATGGAGCAGACGGCCCAGAACGCCGAGCGCGACTCGATCAAGTATAAGATGGTGGAGTTCATGGCCGACAAGGTGGGCCAGGAGTTCGATGCCCATATCAGTGGCGTGCAGAGTTACGGCATCTACTGTGAGATTGACGAGAACCACTGTGAGGGTCTGGTGGGTATGCACGACCTCGACGGCGACTACTATGAGTTCGACGAGCGTAACTACTGTCTCGTGGGCCGTCGTCATCACCGGAAATACCAACTTGGCGACGCTGTGCGTATCAAGGTGGCCCGTGCCAATATAGAAAAGCGCCAACTGGACTTCGTCCTGGCCGACTGACCACATCCATGGTGATGGCATCCTTGGCGAGCATATCCTTGGCGAGCATATCCTTGGCGATGGCATCCTTACAGACTGATTATACACGACCATGGCAATCAACTATACGAGGAAAGAGGAACTCTGGAACACCTGGACCCATGCCGGCGGGGCGATGATGGCCGCTGCCGTCGGCATCGCCTTCTTCATCGTGGTGCTGCTGGGCAACTATGACCGCAAGTGGGCAGCCATCGGCGTGGGGCTCTATCTGTTCGGTATGCTGGGCAGTTACCTGGCATCGACCGTCTATCATGCCCTGCGTGAGGACAGCAAGTGGAAAGAGCCGATGCGCAAATGGGACCATGCCGCCATCTACTGGCATATCGCCGGTTCCTACTCGCCCATCACGCTGCTGGCCCTGCGCAACGACGGATGGTGGGGCTGGTTGCTCTTCACCTTTGTCTGGACCTGTGCCGTCGTCGGGACGGTAATTAGTTTCATCAAACTGAAAGACCACTCCAATGTGGAGACGGCCTGTTTTGTCATTATGGGCATGAGTGTGCTGGTGGCCTTCAAGCCGCTGATGGAGACGGTAGAGACCTGGGCCGTCATCATGATTATCCTTGAGGGGGTCTTTTATATTACGGGTGCCGTCTTTTATTCGTTCAACAAGAAGAAATATATGCACACGGTGTTTCACTTCTGTGTCTTGGCGGGCAGCATCTTCCACATCATCGCCGTGTGGGACATCTTGGTAAGGGATATCTTCTAACCCCAAAGGCCCACCCCAACCCCTCCCCAGGGGAGGGAGTTTAAAGTTTAAGGTTTAGAGTTTAGAGGTTAGGGATGAGAGGCGGTTTTCACACGGATGGTGAGCGTCGTGGCATCGAACGTGATGTCCTGGCTGCGCTCTATGAAACGCCGTAGCGCACCATTGGCCGCCAATTCGTGGGGTGTGCCTATCTCCAGTGGTTTACGGGGAGTGCCTGCCTCCTGTCCGTTGTCACGGCTCATCAGCCAGATGGTGTCAGCCACCTGCAGGGCCAGTTCGAGGTCGTGGGTAGAGAGGAACACCGTCTTCTGTGCCTGCCGGCTGATGCGTCTGAGCAGGAGCAGCATCTCCACCTTGCTGGGATAGTCGAGGAAAGCCGTCGGCTCGTCTAAATATATAATAGGTGTCTGTTGTGCCAGTGCCTTGGCTATCATCACCTTCTGCCGCTCACCGTCGCTGAGGGTGTTGACATGGCGGTCGGCCAGATGGCTGATGCCTGTCATCAAGATGGCCTCATTGCAGGCGGCACGGTCAGCCTCGTCGAGTCCGCCCCAGAAACCGGTATATGGAGCGCGCCCCATCTCCACCAGTTCGCGGGTCGTCATCTGCTGTACGTCGGGTTTCTCTGTCAGCACGATACCAATGGTGCGGGCCAACTCGCGGTCGGTATAGTCTGTCAGCGGACGGCCCTCCAGCAAGACCGTTCCGCTGAGTGATGGCTGAAAGGCTGCCAATGTGCGCAACAATGTAGACTTGCCCACGCCGTTCTCGCCCAGCAGACATGTGAGGCACCCTTTCTGAAGCGTGGCTGTCAGTCCCTCGGCAATGGGCTTCAAGCCATGTTTCGTCTTATAGCCGATGCTGAGGTTGGAGAGTTCTACCGAAGGCGTTGCCATATTATTTCCTGACGATTTTCTTTCCATCACGGATGATGACTGAAGAGGGATGTGTGCCCACTGTGGCAGGATGGACAGGACGGCCCAGTATGTCGAAAGTTGCCGATGACTGACCATTGGCGTGTATCGGCGTGATGCCCACAGTGCTGTCGGTGTCGGCAGGACGGCCCAACACGCCGTTGGCAGAAATGCTGCGCACGACGACCTGGCTGCCTGCTGCATAAGGTGCCGTCTGCTCTGTGGTCAGTGTGGCCTTGCCGCTGACGACCAGTAGGAAACAGACAGCCTGACTGGTCTGGTCTTCCCACGACATACGGTCGCCACTGATGGTCACCAAGGGTGCGGGCAAGATGGTACCCACGCCGTCGGCATCCCACTGGTCGTTGCCGCTGAGCACATTGCGGATGGTATAGGCGTCAGCCTCGGGTGCTGTGAGCACAGCCTTGCTGGTGCCGGTTTTGCCGTCGGCAGTGAATGTGGTCTTGCGCTGCGAGAGGTCAACGGCATTGCCATTGGCATCCAGCGTTCCATATTCTGCCATTTGCCTGGGCAGACCGTTCATGTCGCGCCAGCCGGGAGCGGTGATTGTAACGTCTTCTGCCAGGCGGGTGTCGATGAACGACACCATCGGCGTGTCGCCCCAGGGACGGCCCAGGTCGGTGGTGGCCGGCGCGTCGACAGACTTCGTGATGTAGGCATCGCGGAAGACATAGCCCCACGTAGGATTGATGTGGCTGGGGGCGACAATGACGTTGGTGGTATTGGTGAGCACCAGTGTGTCGCGGTCGAAGAATACGTCGCCGGCATTATAGATGAAGTCGGTGGTGCCGCTGATGCGGCATTCGCGCACCAGGTGGCGCTGACCGCTCTTACCGGTGCGGTAGGTGTCCTGCCAGCCCTCGATGCTACATTGAGTCACGCTGATGCGGTCGCCCAGGGTGTAGAGGGCCAGGGCCTGCTTGCCTGCCCCGTAGGTGTTGCGGATGGTGAGGTTGTCCAGCGTTACGTCGCTGGCATTGACATAGACGGTGGCCGTCTTGCCCAGATTGCCGTTGTCGTCTTTGCTTTTATTGTCGGTGATGACGACGGCATGGCGGTTCTCGCCGGTCAGATGGATATAGGGTTTGCTGATCTCCACATGCTCCTGATAGGTGCCGGCCTTTACTAATATATAATAAGGTGTATCCTGCGTAGCCGTCTGTTCGGCAGCAGCCACTGCCTCGCCGATGGTCTTGTAGGCAGAGACGTCTGTCGGGTCGACGATGGCGTTGAAGAGAAGGCGCTTCTCTACGCTTCTTTTCTGCTTGTAGGGCGTGAGGTCGATAGTACCGTCGGCCACACCGTTGAGGAACACCTCGAGGTTGGAGTAGCCGCTGGCCGTCAGCCGGTAGCCGTCGGCAGCATCGTTGGGGTTCAGGCCGTTGGCCGTCTCGTAGGCATCGGGCAGTCCGTCCAGGTCGGTGTCCTGCATCAGTTGTTCATCGTCATCCATTCCCAGCCAGGGCCACATGGTGGTCTTCACAGTCTGGCCGGTAGCCTCGTCGAGGGCATAGAACTCGTCGCTGCGCTCCAGGGTGATGTCGGCAGGCGAGTTGATGATGCCCAGCCCGCGCTCCAGCACTCCGGCGGCAGAGCGTCCGCCATACTGCGGGTCGACCACGCCGGCCGCCTCGTCCAGCAACCTCCGGTCCACCTCGTCGTAGCGGGGCAGCGAGGCACCTGCTCTCTTGGTGACAAGGGCAAAGGCGTCATCGGCGGTCTCTGTGGTGGAGAGTCCGCTGCTGACGGACTGCTCCTGCAGCACATACTGGTTGTAGATGGTCTGCGAGCAACCGTCCTCGGTGTCGAAGGCGCGGTCGGCACTCGCGGTGGTGAATCCGTAGAGGTTGTCGGCATTGACCTTCTGCAGCACGGCATCGCTCCACACGGCGGTAGCGGGGGCGAACTTGCTGCCCGTCTCAAACTTGTTGCCTGCTAGCAGCCACTGACCCAGTCCGCGTCCGGTCGACGAGGCACCGGCGAAGTAGCGGCTGTTTTTGACATTCTGCTGAGTGGTGGGACCGGGACGGAAATAGTTGTTCAGCATATATACGCGGTTGTATGAGTTGCCCTGGTTGATGTCTTTATAGCATTCGCCGCCGTAGATGCTGTTGGGCTTGCCCCAGTTGAAGATGACGTTGTTCACGAACTCGTTGTCCACGAACTGGTCGTGCTCGCCGGGGGTGTTGCTCTGGTTGCGCATACCGTTGAAGCGGGGTGTGCGGTTGTTGACGTTCGAAATGAGACAGTGGTGCATCGTGCCGTGCTCGCCGCCCCACTGGGTGGCATAGGCACGTGCCCCCTTGTCGTTCTTCGAGTTGTAGAGACCCTCGCTGATGATGGTCCACTGCACGGTGGTCGAGTCGCAGTCGTACATCGTCAGGTTCTCCTCCATCGACCATGTGAGTGAGCAGTGGTCGAGGATGACGTGGTGGGTGTTCTCCACGTCGAGTGATGTCATCGACTTGTTGGGCAGGTCGCCGGCACGGAAACGGACGTAGCGCACGATGACGTTGGGCTTCGTAATCTTCAGGGGATAGCCCGCGATGCATATGCCACCGCCGGGAGCCGTCTGTCCGTCGATGGTCACATTGGCGCAGTTCAGCGAGAGTGTCGACGTGAGGTAGATGGTGCCGCAGGTGCGGAAGAGCACGGTGCGCGGCGTGTCGTCGCCGTCGTTCAGTGCCCAGCGCAGGGTGCCCTCCACCAGCGCATTACCGGGGCAGTCGTCGTTGCGGGTGACATAGTACACCCTTGCCCCACGGCCGTCAATCATGCGGCCGCCGGTGGTGAAGCGGCCGAAGCCCTCGGCACCGGGGAAGGCCACGAGGTCGGCCTTGTAGCCCTCGATCATGGCGAAACAGGCCTTCACCGTCATGTCGGCAGCAAGGGTCACCGTGTACTGGGCATCGGTCGACAGCACCGTGCCTGCGGCGTCCTGCCAGTTGACGAAATAGTGACCCTTGGCGGCTTCTGCCGTCAGCGTCACCGTTGTGCCGGCGTTGAAGGTGGCCTGCTGTGTGTTGTAGGAGACGTTGCCCGTAATGCCGCTGATGCTGACGGAGCCCATGCCGGCCGAAGCCGCGGTCACGCCGTAGGTCAGGGTGGCCTCGGGCAGTTTTGAGAAGCGTGCTTCCACCTGCGTGTCTTCCTTTATATTAAAGGTATGTGGATTCTGCTGAGAGACGAGCGTGCCGCTCTGATACCAGCCTTCGAAGGCATAGCCCGTGTTGGCCTTTGCCGTACAGGTGACATTGTCGCCGGTGACCACTGATGTCTCGGCAGGACTCACCGTGCCTGCTCCCTCAGGACTGACCGTGGCCCTGAAACTGCTAGTCTGCACCGTGCCGCCCAGCGTGGCCGTTCCCGTCAGCGTCACGTTGCCTACGGCAATCTGGTTGTTGTAGCCCTTCACCATACGGATGGCCACCACCCAGGCATCCTTGCCGGCTGTCACGTCAGCGGGCAGGTCGTAACTCAGGTCGTCATACTGGGCGTTGACGCCACTATGGCTCTTGATGGTGCCCAGGCTGTAGGTCTGCGTGGTGGCACCGTCGGCATTCAACTTGCGCACCTCGGCCTCGAAGGCATCCTTGCCGTCGCTCGTCCAGGCAGCAATGCTCAGGCTGACCTTCGTGGGGGCAAATGTCAGGTCGCCTGTAGGCTTCACCGTCAGCAGCACGCCGTAGTCGTCAGAGCCGTCGGAGGCCCCTGCCGACTTGAAGCGCAGTATCTTCAGGCCCGTCTGCTTGGTAACATAGTTGGCGGGCGTGATGGTGTTCTGGAAGTTCCATTTTGCGCCAAACGTGACGTTGGTCGCCAGCATACTCGACACGTCGGTGCCTTCGCAGGTGATGGTCGATGCCGTCGCCTGATTGTAGGCGGCAGAACCGACGGTCAGATCCTTGATGGTCTTGTCGAGTGGCCAATGTACGGTCACGGTGGCTGTCTGGGCCCATGCTCCCAGCGTCAACAGGGCAGTGGTCAGCAGTATAAACAGTCTTCTCATACTCTTTTGATTCTTTGTTTTAGTTTCGATTCATGGTGCAAAGATAGTGCAAAGCGAGCGAAAAACCAAAGGAAAACTTGTTTTTTGCTAAAAAATTTGGTAGGTTCAGAATTTCTACTTATCTTTGTCCGCTACAATTAATATCCGGATTATGAGAATTCAACTATTTCAGCCGCAGGCCATCTATGAGATGGGAGGACGTGCGAACCAGGAGGACTGTATCTATCCGCAGAAAGGGAAGGCCACCGACGAGAACCGCGTGTTTGTGGTTTGCGACGGCATGGGCGGTATGGATAAAGGCGAAGTGGCCAGTGCTGCTGTCTGCGGTGCGCTGAGCAAGGTGTGCGAGAACCTCTATAAGGACGACCGGCCTTTCACCGACGACATGTTCCGGCAGGCAGTCCAGCAGGCTTATGATGCCCTGGATGCTGCCGATGAGAAACATGAGGGGTCGATGGGCACCACGATGACTTTCATCTGCTTCCATGCCGGTGGCTGTCTGGTGGCTCATATCGGCGATAGCCGTATCTATCATCTGCGTCCGTCGATGGGCTATCCCGAAGGTGTACGTTTCCGTTCCCGCGACCATTCGCTGGTGCAGCAACTGTACGACCTGGGTGAACTGAGTTACTATGGGATGGCCACCTCGCCACGAAAAAATATCATACTCAAGGCCATGCAGCCCCATCAGGACCAGCGTACCAAACCTACCTTTGCTCATATCACAGATGTGAAACCGGGCGACTATTTCTATCTCTGTACTGATGGTATGCTGGAGCAGATGGACGATGACGAGTTGCTCAGCATTGTGGGCAACGCCGACAAGACCGACGAGGAGAAAGTGGCGCAACTCATAGAGTTGACTAAAAACAATGCCGACAACCACTCTGCCTATCTGTTGAAAGTAAAAGATGTGGAGTTAGACCCCGTGGCCGACAACTCGCTGTTGAGCGACGAAAACGAACTGCGTGCCAAGAACAAGGCGCTGAACGATACCCGCAAGGGCGAAGCGTGGAGCGAAGAGACAGCACAGCCGGAGGCTCCCGTTCAGAAGGATTCCGTCGCTGCTTCCCAGCCTGCACCCCAGCGGCTGTCTGCGCCGGAAAGCAGAAAAAAGAACCTCTTGCCTTATGGCATCATGGCCGCCTTGGCTGTCATGATGTTCCTCGTCGGTACCGCACTCGGTGTGTGGCTGTTCTTCTTCAAGGGCAAGACGCAACCGGAGGTGACCGACTCCACCCTGCAGGACACTGTCAAGACCGTTCCTGCTGTTGCCGTTTCTACGGATACTGTCTCAACGGATAGCATTCCAAGGGATACTCTCAACCGTGTGAAAGGAACAGAAGCGGCGGATACTGTCAACCGTATAAAAGGAGCAGAAACAAAGGATACCCCTGGGCAACAGGAAGTGCCGACAGAGACAATCAAGCCAGGTGACCTATAATACATTATTTATATATTAATAATATAGACCCCAACATTAGATACTTATGGAGAATGATTTTCAGACAAGACTGCACGACCCGCAGAATAACCAGTCGTCAGTCAACGACGATTCAAAGACAGTAATCGGCGGTCGGAAGGCACCATTGGGACATGACATCAGTTCCATGCCACCTAAGAAAAAGGGCTTCAACAAAAAACTGCTGTTGTTGCTGTTGATACCCGTGGTACTCATCTTGCTTGCCGTCATTGGCGTGGCTGGTTATTTCGTGGCAACGAAATACCTGGACTTCGGAGGCACGGAGACAACGACCACAGTGGCTGACCAAAGAGATTTCTCACCAACAGAGGCTATCGACGAACTGGCCATGCTCAACCTGTCGCTTTCCAGAATTCAGGAAATAGAGAAAAATGTGATTCACACCGGAGCCGCTGCCGATGAGGAAAGGCTCAACCGACGCCTCATCGCACTGAAGCACCTCTATACCAATGAATTTCTGCGCGACACCCACTCCGTGCAGAATCTGCGCAATGTCTATCTGCTCTATTCCGAAGACTTCTCGGAGACACAGCAGAACGCGTTCAAATGGTTCTTCAGCCTGCCCGACAGCAAGCAGATACAGTATGAATACGTGCAGGGCGGTATCAGCGACTTCGATGACTTCCGTCGTAAGGTGGAGTCGGAGATGAGCAATGAGAGACAATAATTGTTAGAAAATAAAAAAGAAAAGCAATGAAAAAGATTTTGTATTTTGTGTGTGCCGTCGCCATCACGGCACTGACCGGCTGTGGCGGAGGAAAAGGTGGTAATTGGGAAAACGAGAGAGACTCTGTGATGAACGTGAACGAGCAGCAGCGACAGGTGCTCGACGACTTGACGGCTACACTGGTAGAGGTGTCGTCGAGTCTCGACTCGATTGCCGTTGGCGAGGGCATGCTGAGGGAGTCAAACGAAGGACCGGTGTTGACCAAGCGCCAGATGCTCGACAATATCGCGGCCTTCAAGGAGACACTTGCAGCCAATAAGGAGCGACTGGCAGAACTGGAACGCCAACTGGCCGGGCGCAGCGACGAACTGGCTAAACTCGGCAGGATTGTCAAGCACCTGAACGAGGAACTGGCCGCCAAAGAGGCCCGTATCAACCAACTGGAGGAGGAACTGCAGAGTGCCAATGCCAATATCGACCGGATGCGCTCGGAGATGAACGATATGACGACGACCATCGGTTCGCAGCAGGATGAGATTAACACCCAGCGTGAGACCATGCAGACACAGGATGCTGCCCTCAATACTGCCTATTATATTATCGGTACCAAGCGTGAACTGAAAGACAAGGGACTCGTCTCCGGTGGCAACATCTTCAAGAAGAAGAAGGTGAACTACGGTTCTATCGATGAGGCTCTCTTTGAGAAAATCGATATCCGTGAGGTCACCGAACTGACCATTCCCAGCAAGAAGGTGAAGGTGCTCACTGAGATGCCCGAAGATGCCTACACCATCACTAATAACGGCAACAGCAGTGTGCTTCGAATCACGAATGTGAGCCGCTTCTGGGGTGTCAGCAACTTCCTGATCATTCAGATAGACTAAGCATCTACGATCTCACGTGACCGGGCAAGTGCAAGGTCAATATGATTGCAGATGTTCTCCTTGCCAAGTAGTTTCTGGAAGCCGTTGCGATTGAGCACGGCTTCCACTTTTTCGTTTACGCCGGAGAGTACCACGGTGATGCCTTCACGCTGGCTCATCAGACACATGTTCTCCAGGTTGTGCAAGCCGGTGGAGTCGATGAACGGCACCTTGCGCATTCGGATGATGCGAACCTTCGGACGATGGCCGTAGCGGCCCATCAGGTCCTCAAAACGGTTGCCGGCTCCGAAGAAGTAAGGACCATTGATCTCGTAGACCTCTACGCCCTTGGGTATCGTCAGGTGGACAAGGTTGCCCCGTTCCATGTCGGCATCCTCGTTTAGGTCGATCTCATCGTAAATGGCCTTCACATCGGTGGTCTCCGACATACGCTTCATGAACAGCAGACAAGCACAGATGATGCCCACCTCGATGGCGATGGTCAGGTCGAAGATGATGGTTAGGAAGAATGTGAGCAGCAATACCGTGATGTCGCTCTTCGGATTGCGCATCAGTGCCAGGAACGAGCGCCAGCCGCTCATGCCGTAACTGACCACAACGAGCACGCCGGCCAGGCAGGCCATCGGGATATATTGTGCCAGCGGCATGAGAAACAGGAAGATGAGCAACAGCACCACGGCATGGATGATGCCGGCTATCGGCGTGCGGCCACCGTTGTTGATGTTGGTCATGGTACGGGCAATGGCTCCGGTGGCAGGAATGCCGCCAAAAATAGGCGATACGATGTTGGCCACACCCTGACCGATGAGTTCTGTGTTGGAGTTATGATGGTCGCCGATGACACCGTCGGCCACAGTGGCCGACAGCAGACTTTCGATGGCACCCAGCACGGCGATGGTCATAGCCGGTGCCACCAACCCTTTCACCGTTTCCCATGTCAGTTCGGGCACCACGGCGTCGGGCAGCGTCGACGAGATGCTGAAACGGTCGCCGATGGTCTCTATGGTTGTCACGCCGGCATATTGCTTGAGTAGCAGTGCCGTGATGGTCATCACAATGATGGCGATGAGCGAACCGGGCACACGCTTGCTCAATTTGGGCGCTGCGGCGATGATGGCCACGCTGACCAGTCCGACGGCAGCACTCCACGGGTCGATATGGGTCAGATTCTGGGCATAGGCTATCCATTTCTCGATAAAGTCGCTAGGCAAATCGCTCATCTGCATGCCTAGCAGGTCTTTTACCTGGGTGGTGAAGATGGTAACGGCAATACCGCTGGTGAAACCTACGATGATGGGGTAGGGGATATACTTGATGATGGTGCCCAGATGCAGCAGACCAAAGCCGATGAGAAACACGCCGGCCATCAGCGTGGCGATGGTCAGACCTTGCATGCCGTACTGGTTGATGATGCCGGCTACGATGACGATGAACGCACCGGTAGGACCGCCAATCTGCACTTTACTGCCGCCCAGAGCGGAAATGACGAAGCCGGCCACGATGGCCGTGATGATGCCTTTCTCGGGAGATACCCCCGAGGCAATGCCGAAAGCAATGGCCAGCGGAAGGGCCACGATGCCGACGATGACGCCTGCCATCAGGTCGGCCATGAATGTCTCTTTGTTGTACTTCTTGAGAGCCGAAATCATCTTCGGCTTGAAATCTAATGTCTTCACCTTTTCTTCTTTTTCGTTTTGGGCTGCAAAGGTATGCAAAAAAAATGAAAAAGGCTGCTTGTGTGCGGTAACGCAGTCACAAACAGCCCAATTTCTTGATTTAGATTGTCTCTTCTATATAGAAAATCTTCTCTATATAAGAATTGCCTCCTAATATATATAAGAGGTGTTTCTACTTCTGCTTCAGCAGGTCGCGAATCTCGGTGAGCAGTTCTTCCTGGGTAGGACCGGCGGGAGCAGCGGGAGCAGCCTCTTCCTCTTTCTTCTTCTTCAGGTTCGACAGTTTGTTGATACCCTTGATGAGCAGGAAAATGCAGAATGCAACAATCAGAAAGTCGACCGTGTTCTGAATGAACTGGCCATAAGCGAAAATGGAAGCACCAGCCTCCTTGGCCTCTGCCAGCGAGGCGTAGACCTTGTCGTCGCTCAGGTTGACAAACAGACCTGTGAAGTCTACATTGCCGATAGCCTTGCCTACCAGAGGCATGATGATGTCGTCGACCAGCGAACTGACGATCTTACCAAATGCACCACCGATGATGACACCTACTGCCATGTCCATCACATTGCCACGCATGGCAAACTCCTTGAATTCACTAATAAATCCCATAATCTAATACTGTTTTAAAGTTTATTGTTAATTTTGTAATCTGCGTTTTACAATCACAGCCGTTTGACCTTGATTTATCTCATTTTTATCGCTTAAAGCGAAATGTTTAATGTTTATTAAGTTTGATTTCGGATGCAAATATAGGAATTTTTTCGTAACTTTGCACGCGAAAAGAGAAAAAAATGCTCCTCAGGGGCAAAAATGACTCGATTTTTATTTCAACCTTTTAAATATTTAAGAAAATGACAAAAGTAGCAATTAACGGTTTTGGCCGTATCGGTCGTCTCGCATTCCGTCAGATGTTCGAGGCCGAGGGTTATGAAGTAGTGGCAATCAACGACTTGACCAGCCCCAAGATGCTGGCTCACCTGCTGAAGTATGATACCGCTCAGGGTGGTTTCTGCGGCAAGATCGGTGAGAACAAGCACACTGTAGAAGCAACCGACAACTCTATCATCGTTGATGGTAAGGAGATCACTATCTATGCTATTCCTAACGCTGCTGAACTGCCTTGGGGTAAGTTGGACGTTGACGTTGTGCTGGAGTGCACCGGTTTCTATACTTCTAAGGAGAAGGCTTCTGCCCACCTGACCGCTGGTGCCAAGAAGGTTGTGATCTCGGCTCCTGCCGGCAACGACCTGCCCACCATCGTTTACAACGTGAACCACAAGACCTTGACTCCTGCCGACACCGTGATCAGCGCTGCTTCTTGCACCACTAACTGTCTGGCTCCTATGACCAAGGCTCTGAACGACTTCGCTGCTATCCAGAGCGGTATCATGACCACCGTTCACGCTTACACTGGCGACCAGATGATTCTCGACGGTCCTCAGCGCAAGGGTGATGTGCAGCGTGC
>OCTX011945416.1_pt1 | contig 19763 bp, 12 predicted proteins | sample 1539691 | NCBI WGS metagenome assembly OCTX01 (sample SAMN02144231, study PRJEB22623) | gut metagenome | biome: sheep rumen | host: Ovis aries | place: New Zealand
CACGGATAGAACATCCCGTACATTCCTATGACCGCGCCGATATAGGCCGTCACCACCAGAACGTGAACCGCCGCAAAACCGCCGTCGGGCAGAACAGGGCGCGTCGCCTTGAAAAGCTCGGCCGGGACGAGCATCAGAATGCCCGTAAGCGCACGGACCGGCAGATTCGCCGGCATCCAGATGTATGTAAGCCAGCTGAGGACGCCCGCCATTATCCACAGCTGGAACGGGAAGCGCTTCAAGAGCATGTCGAAGACGTCTATACCGATCGTGTCGCACTCATAGGCCGTCCAGAACCAGGCTGTGACGGTAAGCGCCAGAGCGACGCCGCGTGAGGACTTGAACCATTCGATGAAACAAGAGGTTTTATCGGTTGAATAAAGGCACGCCCCGCCAAAGGCGAGGACAGGCAGCCCGAGTAGCAATCCCCAAAGTATAATCATCGCTTTAAATGGAGGTGGGAAGCGGAGTTGAACCGCTGTAAGCGGATTTGCAGTCCGCTACCTAACCGCTCGGCCATCCCACCGGTCAAGTGAGTGATAGTATATCATTTATCCCCTCGCCTTGTCAACCGGGCGCGACGGAGAATTTTCATCCCTGCCGACCGGCTTTCATCCAGATTGCCGTGTCGGTCTCGCCGGACGACACAGAGCTCTCCATTACCGTTTTCACAAGTTCCTCGTCGGCATGGTACAGCTTGAACGTCACTTGCGCCTTTCCGTCACCGTCGGCCGCCGTAATACGAACCTCGCAGTCTTTCGCGGCGACAGGCTCTGAGAGGATACGCATGCGTTTGTATCCGATGCTGCGGCCGGAAAACAGTGTCTTGCCGTGCGCCGAAAACTCCCACCCTTCCACCTTCTCGCCTTCTGAAACATCCTCGCGCATCACGACGACGTTGAAGTCATCCCCGCTCTCCGCTGCGACTTCGTTCGCGAAGAAGGCGTCCTTGATCGCCTTGAACCCCGCCAGCGATCGGACATCCTCTTCGTCGACAAGCCCATGCTTGTCCGGCGCGACGCCGATGTTCATCACGGCGCCGTTGCCTACGGCTGTGAGATATATCTTCATAAGCCAGGCCGCGCTCTTGGAACGCCCGCGATCCTTGGCGTGCCAGAACCAGCCATTGCGCAGCGGGAAGTCGGCTTCGATCATTTTGAAAACCGGCGTTCTCCCGCGTTCTGGCGTGTCGATGGTTTGCGTGGCGCGGGAATCAGGCGCGACAAATCCGCGCTCGTTGCCCGGCCAGCGCAAATCGCCGGCAGGCTCTTCGCCGCAGAAAATCACAGCGTCGCGATGCTTATCCCGCACGAAACGGAAAACTTCGTCGAAGCGGTAGTAGCCCGGCGGAATGCGCCTGTTTTCCTTCGCCCCGCCATACCAGCCGTCGCCGCCGTTCGCACCGTCAAACCATACCTCGAAAACATCGCCGTAATCGCCAGAGAGCAGTTCGCGCAGCTGCCCGTGGTATGTCTCTACATATTTTTCAGTGCCGTAATCGGCGTTGTTGCGGTCCCACGGCGAAACATACACGCCGAACTTCAAACCCGCCCTGCGGCAGGCCTGCTCGATCTCCTTTACACAGTCGCCCCTGCCGCCGCGAAACGGAGACTTGGAAATATTGTGCCCGGTCGTTTTTGTCGGCCACAGGCAGAAACCGTCGTGATGCTTGGCCACAAGCACTATACCGCACACGCCTCCCGCCTTGCACGCGCCGACAATCTGGTCGGCGTCGAATCTGTCGGGGTTGACGATAGCAGGGTCTTCGTCGCCATAGCCCCATTCACGATCTGTGTAAGTATTTGGCCCCCAGTGGATCAAACCGATTATTTCCTCCTCCGCCGCAAGACGTTTTGCAAGGGCGGGACGCGGCAAGGCGAGTTCTGCCGCCGCCGGCAATACCGACAGCGCCAATGCCGCCGCAAATGTCTGCCTCATTGTTCTTGTCATGTCTTTTGCGCTCCCTTCGGTTGTATTATACCATTTTTATCATCCGCGCCGTAGAACGACCACGGTTTATGGGATTTTCACCGCGAGGCAAGAAGTTTCGCCGCCGCCTGCGCTTCGGCCTCGCGATGGCTGCCGGCCGAGGCGACGGCCTCGCCGAGGCCGTCGACCGAGGCGCATACCGTGAACGTCGGTTCATGCGCTTTCCCGGAGACCTTGAGCAGCGTGTAGACAGGCAGTCGCGGCGGCTTCATGGCCTGAGCAACGATTTGAAGAGCCCCTTTCGGATTCCCGTCACCGGCCCCGGCTGCGTCCGGCGAGAGGGCGAGCGCGTCGAAAACCCTGCGCGCCGCCGCTATCCCGCCATCCAGCCAGGCTGCACCGATTATCGCCTCTACCGCGTCGGCGAGCGTCTTCGAGCCTTTCGCGACCTGAGAACCTCCTTTGTTCACCTTGAGGCGATTCGCGAGACCAAGCCTGTCGGCCGCGGCCGCAAGCGCCGCCGTCGAAACCATATGGGCCCGCTTGACGGTGAGCGCGCCTTCCTCTTCTCTGGGATATGCCTTGAACAGGTCGTTCGCGGCGAAAAGCCCGAGCACCGCATCCCCGAGAAACTCCAGCCGCTGATTGTCGCGGACGCCGGGCGACGCCATGCGGCAGGCCGGCGTCGTAAGCGCCTCTTCGAGAAGCGCACCGTTCACAAAGGTATATCCGAATATCTCTTTCATGGCCCTCACGTCAATACGCGACCGCCCGCAGAAGTTCGTCGACAGTGCGCGCAACTTTCACAGAACTCCACCTGCGGCGCCAGCGCGGCGAATCCTTCCAGTAGGAGACCAGCTCTTTCATGCGCCCCAGCACCGGGCGGTCGCCGCAAAGCTCTTCTCTGGACGCTTCGACGTAGCGCCCCACAAGTCCATCGGCGTCATCCCTTTCGCCGAGCGCGCGCACAAACGCCCGGCCGACCATGACACGCCCCTTCGCCGACAGCGGCGCATCGCCGTTGTAGACAACCGGCATCTTCGCCGCCGCCTCGACCGCGCGAAACGCCGCGAGATCGCACCCGCCCTCGTACATCTGGCGCGCCGTGCGCGCGTGCACGGCCAGGAAGCGCAGAGGAAAGGCGTTTATCGCAGGCATCAGCGCCAGAAGTTCGTCCGCCCGGTCAACGCCGAGCCGCGTCTTGAGCGAGAACGCGCCTTCGCCCATGACCTCGCAACCCGTCTCCAGCATCCGCGCGAGAACATCAGGCGTGCGCAAAAGCCCCGACCCGCGTCCCTTTCGTCTGACCATCGGAAACGGACACCCTGCGTTCAGATCGGCCGTTGAATATCCGGCTCTCTTGACGCGTTCGAGACAGCGTCTCAGCGCGACAGGATCCTTGCCGATGAATTGCGGCGTAACCTTGATCGTCTCGCCCCCTCGCAGCTCCCTGTCGCGCAGAGGATCGTATTCGCCGGTCGCGGTTATGAACGGCGTAACGGCCTCGTCGAAACCGGCCTCGGCCAGTTCGTCGGCGAACGTGCGCCTGAAGCACCTCACCGTAACCCCTCTGAGCGGAGCGAGTATCATCGCCCTTTCTCTACTTCGACAAGCACAAAAGAATAGTTGTCGGGCGCGCCGTTCTTGACGATCTCGGCCGACAGGCGCTCGCGGACCTTTTCTATCGGACCGTACCCCGCGAGAAACCCGAGCCTGCTTTCGCTCACAACATCATGAACCCCGTCGGAGCATATGACGAACCTGTCGCCCGGCTCCACGTCTATCTTCTTCCACTCCGGCACGACCGCCGGCTCGGTCCCGATCGCGCGCGTAAGGATGTGGGCGAGCGGATTCGAGCGGCTGAAGAATTCGCCGGCCTTCACCGCGCCTGCCAGAGAGCCGAGCTCGACGCCTACGGTGTGGTCGCGCGTGAGAGACGAGGCGAGCCCGCGGCGTATGCGGTAGACGCGGCTGTCGCCGACATGGCAAACCGCCGCCCGCGACGACTCCTCGCCCTCGAAAAGAAGCACGGCCGCCGTCGATCCCATCTGCGTGTAGCCGCGCGACTTCGCGTAGCCGAGTATCGTCGAATTGGCGTCCGTCAGCGACAGCGCCACCGCCTCCATGCGCGAAACGAAACCGTCGCCCACCTCGCCGACGGCGCGGCGCATGCGGTCGCAGACCAGTTTGCTCGCGCGCGCACCCTCCGCGCCGCCGCCCATGCCGTCCGCAACGCAGTACAGATATGCGCTGTGGTCGGCAAGGATCGAATCCTGGTTGTCCTTGCGCACAAGACCGGTCTCGCTCGCGGTGATCACCTTGAGCCATGGACCGGTCCTGCGAGGACGAGTCTCCTTTTTGTGAAATCCGAACATTCAGCCTGCCTGTGGTTTGTGTTGTCGGTTATTATACCAGAAATCGCGGTCACGCGTCGCGCACAACGGTATATTCGCCGGCCGCATACTCGCGCGGCGCCTCGCCGGGAACGGTCACTTCAGCCGTGGTGTTGGCCGGGACGGTGAAGCTCCACTTCCACTCGTTCCCTTCGTAGGACCATGCGCTCTTTATCCAGCCGTATGGCGAACGGAACGAGGCCTCCACCCGTCCCATGCGCCTGTCGGGGACGGGCGCCAGCACAAAATGCTTGAATCCACCTTCCTCGCCGGGCCGCACGCCCGCCATCGTCCCGTACATCCAGCCCAGAACCGCGCCGTACGCATAATGATTGAACGAATTCATCTGCGCCGCGCCGAAGCCGTCCTTTCTGGTGTAGCTGTTCCACCGCTCCCAGATCGTCGTCGCTCCCTGATCGACGGAATAGAGCCAGCTCGGATTCTTGTGCTGGAGGAGAAGCGTGTACGCGACCTCCGGCGCGTTCGCCTCGTGCGCAAGCGTGTCCATCAAGATCGACGTCCCCAGGAATCCCGTCTGCAGGCAGTCGCCGTGGTCGGCGATGTTTTTGAGAAGCGCGTCGCGCGTGCGGACCGCCCCTTCGCCTTCCACGATGCCGAGCTTGAGCGCAAAGAGCGCGGGCGTCTGCATGTCGCGGAACAGCGGCAGAAGCATGCCGTCGCCCTCGTCTACGAACCGCCCGCGCAGATAGGCGAGCGCGCGCGCCGCCATCTCGCGATAAGCCGCAGCGTCGTCCGTGCGCCCGGTCGCGGCCGCCATACGCGCCATCATCCGCGCGTCCATGAGCCAGTAGGCGCATCCGAGATACTGCCAGTACTCGACCGCCTCGGACCGCGGTGTTTTCGTGCCGTCGGGGAAAACCGTGTAGGCCGCGCGGCTCCACGACTCCAGCTTCTCGTAACTGAGCCAGTCGGCCCACTGGTGCTCCGTCGCCTGGCGCGAAGCGTACTTCGTGCGCTCGACGAGATCCATGTAACGGACCATCGACTCCCAGTTCTCGTCCACAATCCGCGTGTCGCCGTACTGCATCCACATGGTGTAGGGGACTATCACGCCCGCGTCCGACCACCCAAGCTGGTGGATGTGTCCGCCGTACTGCGCGACCGGCGCAACACCCGGATACGACCCGTCTTCGGCCTGCGAGTCGCGCATGTCGCGCATCCACTTGAGGAAGAAACCGTACACCTCCGCATTGTACGTGGCGGTCTGCGAAAAGACCTGCGTGTCGGCCGTCCAGCCAAGACGCTCGTTGCGCTGCGGACAATCGGTGGGAATCGACAGATAATTGGAATACTGTCCCCAAAGGCTGTTGGAGACGAGCCTGTTGACGTCCGCCACGCCAGTGACGAGAGACCCCGTCTCGCTTCCCGCGGCAATGGATGTCACAGGCAGGGAGCGCACGGACTTTATCGTGACTTCGTCCGTCGCAGTGATCGAGAGGTATCTGTAGCCGAAGAACGTGAACCCCGGGTGGTAGCGCTCATCGCCTTCGCCGGCGAAGATGTAGTTCATCGTAGTTCTGGCCTTGCGGTAGTTTGCCGTATAGACAGACCCTTCCGGTCCGTCGCAACCGCGCGACTTCGCGCCGCCGCCGTCGTTGAGCATCTCGGCCGGTCTCACCGTGAGGCAGGCGCCCGAAGGTCCGGAGAACACGAATTCGGGCACGGCCGCCGCATTCTGCGCGAAATCGACGACAAGCGTCTCGCCGGGGGAAAGCCTCGCCGCCTCGCCGTCGGAATACATCCTTGTCTTGCGCACGCGCCCGTATTCCGCCGCCGTCGCGCCGTCTACACCGCTCCACACATACATCTCCTTCGGCGGCAGCGCAAGATCGCGCCTGAGGCTCACCGCCGCGCCGACCATGGGCAGAAGCTCGCCCTTGAACTCATCGCTGCGGACCGCAGGCCTGAACCCGGCCTTGGCGAGATTGTCAGCGGCGGCCTCGACCATCCACGGCGTTTTCACGCGCGCATCGTAGTCCTCGCCGTCGAAGATCGCCGCTCGCAGGACCGGCCCCGCAACGGCCGCGAGCCACGCGCCGCCGGTGCCGACGCGCGTCTCGGAGCCGTCGCAGTGGCGGAGGATCAGCACCGCCCTGAACGCCGGCCGCTCGCCGAAGAAGTTCACGATCTTGTCGCTCCACCATCCGCTTGAAACCTGGGCCGAGACGACATTGACGTCTCCCGCGCCCTTCTTCACAAGGTGTGTCACGTCGTAGGTGAAGGAGTATTTAGTCTTCCCGTTGTGGGTGAAACCCGGCTTGAGGAAGTCGCGCGAGAGGGAGCCGTCGGCCAGCTGCCGCGAAACAGGCTCGCCGTTGACATACGCCTCGAATACGCCGAGGCCCGCGACCGCAAGCCACGCCTCGCGCACGGCCTTTGCGTTCGGCACGCGCCCTGCGAAACACGATGTGCCGTCTTCAGCCTCCTGCTTCCCGGCGTTGTGCGCGCGAGGATCGGTGCGCACTTTCGCGTCCGCAGAGGCTATCCACTCCGAGCCTCGCCACGAATCTTCGCCGAAAAGCCCCGTGGTGAACACGGCGGACGCGACCCCGGACCATTCTCCCGTCTCGTCCTTCACGCGGACATCCCACATGTAGCGCGTCGCCTCCTTCAGGCGCGAGCCGCCGTACGGAACGGCGACCGACCTCGCGGACGCGACCTCGCCCGAATCCCAGACGGGGTCGCCCTCGGCAGAACGCTCGAACACCCGTATTCTGTAGGCCGTCTGCGCCGCGCCTCTTCTCGGCGACGCCATTCGCCAGCCGAAGGAAGGCGCGGGGCCGATGTTCGCAGGCTCCGCGAGATGATCGACCGACAGCCCCTCCAGAACGACAGGGCGCCCCTTGCACGACACGCCGAACATCTCCTTTTCGCCCCCCGGCGCAAGGGCGACCACGGTCGTGTCGCCTGGCCGCAGCGCGCGAAGCGCTCCGTCGTCCGATATTTCGGCGACCTCGTTGAAATACTCGGCCGTGTAGTCGTATTTTCTCGCGGGATTCGGATGCAGGACAAGGCGCGTTGAATCGTAGCACCCCCACTTTACCCCGCCGCGCCGCGCAAGCACGCTTTCCATACCAAGAGCCGCGCCTACTTCCACCTCGCGGACATCCAGATGGAGGACCCTGTCGGCGCCGCCGCCTATTCGCGTGAAATGGGCGACTCCCGAAGAACGGTCTATGTGGATGGCGTCGAACGTCTGCTCGAAAACAGTCCCCTTCTTCTTCTCGGGCAGATCGGGGCACCACGGCTTCGACCTGTTGATGTAGTCGCGGTAGGCCGCGTCGCACGGGTTGGAGACGTGCCATGTTCCTCGAACCATGGACTGTGTTTCGAAATGGTGGTGCCCGCCAAGGACCAGAAGCAGGCGCCCTTTCGCGCCGGTGAAATCGAAGTCCCGCCCGAAGGCATGCGCCACACCGCGGTTCTGGTATGCGTCGAGCACGTCGCGCCACGGCGCATAGCAGCGCCGTTCAAGGCCGCCGTTTTCGAACGGACCGCCCGAAGGCACGTGCTGCACCACGACGGCGCCCCATCCTTCGGGAATGGTCGCGAGTGCGCGTTCCGCAAGCCACTCGACCTGCCGCCGGGACATTCCATATTCCACCTGCCAGTAGCGGCGCGAATCGGCAAGACGGTCGGTCGTATCGGCGACGATGAATCGTATGCGCGCGGCCGCATCGTCGACATAGTAGTAGCAGGCCTCCGGGTCGTCGCCGTCGGTCGCGGCGTTCGCGCGCACGGCGGCGGTGTCCATGAGAATGTCGTGCGTCAGTCTCTGCGGATATGTGTAGCCTTCCTCGGAGGTGGGCGACTGCCGTATGGTGAAGTCGTGGTTTCCCTTGGCCGGATAGAACTCGCCGCCCGCGCGTTCCACCTCGGCGACCCAATCTTCACGATAGCGTTCGACGGTCTTGTCGATCGACTCCTTCTCGCCGAACGCGGTGGTCAGGTCGCCGCCGCAAAAGACCTTGCGCGCACCGGTCTCCGCAATAAGTTTCGCAATGATGCGCCCCGACTGACGCGCATTTGAGGGAATGTGAAGGTCGGTTATGAAGAAAAAGCCTTCGCCGCACCGTTCGGCAAGGCGGCGCATGCGCCAGGCCGCTCTCGCAAGATGGTCGGCATAATACGCCGGCAGTCCTTCCTCCGCCGCCCATACGCGCCACGAGGCGAGCACCCCCGCCGCAGGCAGCGCCGCAGAACTCTTGATAAACTCTCGTCTGTTCATTTGTCCGATTCTTTTACCCAATGGTTTTAAGAGGTAATTTTACCAAATCCATCTCCCTCTGTCCACCGCACATTTTCGACTGCGCTGGAGCCCGTTTTTCAAGTGTCTCGCGGGGTCCCCCGCCTGCTTCGAGACGTTATTGATTCATCGCAACATATCGATGGTCGTTCCAAAGCACAGAATCAAGTGCTGCGTCGCTCTGGTAGTAAGTTAACTCTGAACAAATGCGGACAGTATCCTTATGTTGATCATACATTTTGAATCCATAATAACCCGCAGCTGCAACACCTGCAATTACAATAACCGCACCGCCCGACAACACAGCCGCCCCCGCAGCCATTCCGCCACCGCCCGACGCAACCGTACCGCCTCCAAGCCAAGCCATTGCAGCGTTTGATGCCGCAGCACCACTAAGACTTGATATCGCAGTTCCTGTCCCTGCCGTTCCCCAAGTAGTGGCAACCCACATTGCACCACATGTAAAGGCCGCTCCAGCGCCCGTAGATGCCGTACCAATCATCATTTGACGATTAGCCGTTTTTAAATCCGAATATCCGAGAAAATACGCCCCGTAACTAAGAAATGCCGAAGTCGCTACACCTCCAGCCATTGAAGACAACAAAGAAGTAGCCATCGGTGTGCTACAATGTAATGGGCCCGAAATGTTTCGGATGAAATTGTACGAAACAGGTTTTGTGAGGGCAATTTGTGTAACCTGTCCAACTGTCGTTCCTAAAAATACTCCGATTGCGTTCATGCCAAGGGCTGATGCCTCTATCTCACCTGTCCCAATTAACTGAATCGCAGCATCTATTGCTACGCCAATGGCGGTTGCTTTAGCGGAATTTGCAACTACTGTCTTGGACAAAGAAAAGTCGCCCATTAGCGAACGCGAGTCGTACTCTTTAAGGACTTTACGCGCGTACGCGATACTGTCTGCATCACTTAGACCAATCTTTCTTTGAATTTGAGCAGCCATTTCAGTTTCGGAGATAGCACCTTTGGAAAGCAAGGCTTCTTTAAACCGCAACACGCCTTGCGGCTTGGCTGCATGCAAGTTTCCGTTTGCGATTGTCTTTGCGTCGTAAATACGAATCTCTATGTCGTTTCCTCTTGGAACAATATTAAATACTCGTGATCTATACTTTACGAGACCACTCGATGCCCTGTCAAAATACTCACCATATTGCGAAGCACGAAGTCTTGCCTCAGATAATTCAGCCTTGGTACCCGAGAAATTCCATTTGTAACCTTCTGTCCAGAAATATACCTTCTTGCCACTCTTTAACACAACACATAACTTTCGCGCAGAGTTAAGAGGTGGTTTCCCAAAGCCAACTTCCTGCAATGTTGATATTTGAGTATATCTCCACGCTAATCTTTTAAGCCGCTTACCAATCCATTCCTCTCCCATCTGGATGCCATCTTTTGTGTTTTTGTTCAGAGCTGAAGTATTAAACTTCGACTCACCTACCATAACATCCTTTATTACTCCATTTTTTGTTTTGATAAAAAGATGATCTAAGCCCTGCGGGCCAGAACGCGGCGTTATACTTTGCCAATGGCCATCTTTCGAAAGATACGTGTCAATATACGACTTCTCCGCTATGCTTTCACCAAAGCTACCCTTAAAACCATTCCTGACAACAAATGAGCGTGCCAATGCAATATCAGCTTTCGACAGTGCCGAGGCAGAGGCAGCCACAAAAGAGGATGCTGCAACTTCTGCTTTTTGGGATTGTTCTTTTGGAGTCTCACCCTGAACGGCAAGACTTACGACAAGAATAACCGGGATGATAAAAGTTTTACGCATGTGATTTTCTTTGATTAAAAATCGCTTAACTGTCTCTTAGTATGACTTGCGAGGTCAATTTCAACCTTTACAGTATGATCCTTCAACTCTGCAAATTGCTTGCCTAAAACATCTTGGTACAACCGCGCAACATCCGGCGAAAGCAATGTACTATCAATTTCTATCAAATAAGTATAGACAACGTACTCTGCGTCAACGATGTCAACACGATGCCAAGACTTATACTCATCCATACCGGCCTTGCATCTGTCGATAGCCCACGACTGATATGCCTTGTACTGCGCTTGTCGGCATTTACCCAATTTGCTGGATATTTTCTTGATTTCATGCTCCAAAGAATTACGAGCATCCAAGTCAAAAATCCCCGATAGTTTCTGGGAAATCATAGAAAGTGTCTCGTCGATACTGTCAATTTTCTCCTGATACGGTGCCACCACTTCAACTTCTTCAGCTTTTGTAATCAATGCACGAACCTCGGCTATGGCAGGCTGGGACTTTATCTTGTTAAACTTAATTTCGATTGCTTCTATTCGCTTGGCAAACGATTGCAGCTCATCTTGTGCTGTAGTGGGCAAGTGGGTCATTTCAATGCCGAGCGCTTGGCTAAGTGATTGGCTTGCCGTTTGCACCATTACATTTACAGAACCAAGTTTCGACGGAGCCTCTTCAAGCAACTTTTCAGCACGAAGCAGATATGAATCGACCGCATTGACAAGGCCAAAGTATTCAAGTGATGTCCTTGTCCAGGCTTCTTGATTTTCAACCCAGACCACATCATTTGTCAATAGCCTTGTCTTGTCAATGTCATGGAGAACGGCGAGGCGTCGCTGAAGCAATATGAGGCGGGCTACGCTATTAGTGTCGATCACAGCCTCGCGACTCAAATCACCTTCTCGGAGACTAGTCAAGATGTGGTCGAATGAAGCCTTTTCATCCTCTTCTCTCGACAATTGCGCATCTGCATCCATGTTGTCTATCTTTTCAATTATGCCAGCTAACATATTCCGCATGCCCAATACGTCATCCGCAGCCACCTGAAATATTCCAAGTTCCAGCGCTCCCTTGATTTGTTCTAAGTCATCACGAGTTTCATCGCCAGTCTTCCTACTGATCTCAAGAAGTTTTTCAAAATACAACTTCTTGGTTGGAGAGTGGTTGATGGCGTTCATACAATAAAGTTTGGCCAACAAAAAATCACCTTCATCCAGCGCTTGAATTGCTTTCTGATATGATCTTTCCGCCTCCAACTCATTACCCAAAACTTTTGACCTACACATCTCTACAAGATTGCTACTAGCGTTATGGATTGCAGTTTGCATTGTCGGTGTCATTTCAGCAACAGCATTGTCAGCCGATAGTTTCATATCCGCTACAGTTCGTTCCATGCCATTGACAACAGATTTAACCGCTGGCGCAATGGACGCAACTGTATTATCTGTCGAAGTTTTGACGCCCTCGACAACTGCGCTCAAATCACTTTCGAGTTTTGACTCAAATTCAGGTGACAGTTTTATGGCAAGTCCCCTTAGTTCACTGACGGTTTGTTGCAAGCCAAACACCTGTCTGTTGACGTAAAAAACCGTTGCCACATTGACAGCAACCATAAGGGCTATGCCTATCACGACTTTTTTATTCATAGTTTACCTTTCTACTCTTTAACGGGAACCACAAACCTAAATTCATCAATTGCCCTACGACCCATCCTATACGCGAAGTATGCATTTATCGCACCCTCTGCGGCTTTGCCGACGAATTTAGACAAGATTGGCAACGATGCCGAAAACGTCCCCACGAGACTTTCCGCGAGACCTCCGTCTGAAACGCTGTTCGCAGAACCTTCTAGCACTTGACCGGTTACCGCTTCTGCAGCAGATGTGGCGGCATTTGAGCTATTGTCTTTGGTCAACCAGACCGCAACTTTGTCCGAGGCCTGATGCGCTGCGTTCTCTGTAATCGCACCAAGTTCTCCTGATATGTATATGTTCCTGAACCAGCGGCAGAGTAGCCTTAATGCACCAGCTTTTGTGACTCTGCGGTTGTACACTTTTGCAATCTTCTCAATCATCACGGTTGAGTTGACAAACACTATGACCATGTCAATGGCCTTCCACGGACAAGCCGCCGTTTTCAGTGCAACAAGCTTGCAATGCATTTTCACAAAGTCAAGTGCCCTATCTTCTTGATCCTTCTGGAATAAAGCAAAATCTTTGATCCACCCATTGGAATCAGAGTAGGCATCATCTCGTAGCTTCTTTATGCGCGACTTGATATCCTCACGCTTATCTCGCTCAAAAACGGCGTCATAATCCTCCGGCAGTTCAAACAGATACGGCTTAAGTCCATCTGCCAATGCTTCACTTTCTGCTATGTCTGACGCTTGCAGATTCCCTTTGACCTGTTCTCGTCCAGGCAGTTTCCTGAAAACAATCAAAAATCTTGTTGCCGCATATGTCAACGCCAAAACAGGAATGGCAAAAAGTCCAATCGCTACCCAAAGCCGCCATCCCTGACATTCAAGCACCAACTTTAGCAGCCCAGCCAACTGGAAGTAAAGCCACAGGACAAGACATCCTCCCATAAACCATGTTATCGCCATCAACAATGGCGATGCCGATGGCTCGACAACACCCCCTTTTAAATCCGTGTCATCAGCGTATTCAATCTTGTCCCCAGCTTTATAATCCGGCTGACGATCAATGTCAACAAGTTGCGGTGGCTGCCGCCGGGGATAGAGGTCTTCGTCACCAGACCGATGGTTCAGAATTTCCGCATCCACAGACTCCGCCTCGTTCGTCCTCGCATTTTCACAACCTGTACTCGACGTTTTGTCCATCGTCTTCACGCTCACGACAGACGGACATATATCTTCTGTTTCATAAGCCATAGTTATGCCTCCTTCTTTTGGGGGATGGCCAGCACAAACTGTATGATCTGATCCAGATCAGTCTGCTTCGGAGGAACATCGTCGCGCTTGTCGAATAATGGAAATGTGTCTTGCCAGTTAAAATCTTGACGCCATTTAGCGCTTTCGGGCCAATCGTCAGGAACCTTATCAACCTCAAATTCTTCTTCTTTTATATTGTTTCCAATTTTTATACGTGCACGAATGGCATGTCTATCCTCGCCTGTATCTTTGTCTTTAAACGTATAGATATCCGACGTCGAGACGGCCGCACATGACTTGAATCGCACTCGATCTATTCCCATTCTCCCGACAACTGAAGCCAACATCTTTTGTGCAAGACTAAGCATCTTGTTCCCTTGCTTGCCGGCACAATCAGTTTTCGTTGCCACAATTTGAACGCTGTCAAGATGGGTCACGAACTGGTCCGCCAAGCTTTTTATCGGCTTCATTAATATATTAGCCGCTCTGTGGCGCTTGAAGAAACCAAGTGCCTGCTCGGCGAATCTTTTCTCGGTATTATAGGCTTCAGGTCCACGTCTGAGCAAATCCAGCACATCAACAAAGTACAACAAGCTATTCGCATGTTTGCACCATGCTGCAATCGGCATTATTATCTCCTTCTTGTATGCCTCATAAGCTTTAGCGAACGGCTTGACCCACCCACCATGAGACGAACCCTTGGCGAAACTCTCCTTGGGCAACGGGATGAACTGTAGTTCCTCTGATATTCCAATCGGAACTTCTTTAAGGCCTTCCCGAATTAGCTCCAATCTTTCATCCCTCGTCAGTTTCGGAAGTTCCTCCTTCGGGCATAGACACTTATTGCTATTATATTGACGCTCATTACACCTATCGCGATACTGACACTTATCGCGATACAGACACTTATTATATTTACATTTGACAGTAGATGGCGTTATCGAGAGTGATAAATTGGAAAGCTCATCAGCCAGAAAATCCTTATAGAAGTCAACAGCCTTCTCCTTATCTGAATCGCTATCGCCAAGAGCAGAAACACGGTTTAAAAAATTTCTAAAACTCTCGGAAGAACCCAATATTCCTCCAAATCTGTTTTCCATCCACGTGCACCACTCGCGATAAGATCTTCCAAGCATAGCAAAATCTGCCACACGCTCACCCGGCAAGTCTAACATCTCAAGCAGAATTCGCCTCCGCTTTTTAATCGTCTCCGAAAAGCCAAGCTTCTGAAGGAGAATCATCCACTCTCGTGTTATGACCTTCTTCAATGTGAACGGCACAGTTAGCACCGAGCAACCATCCTTAGTTTTCTTAGGCCATTCACCTCTTGCAAGAAGAGCCCTGGATTCAGCGTAGGGGAATGCCTGTATGTCAGATTTCGACACGCGGTCTTGTACCTTATCATCCTCTTCCGGATCAAATTCAACGGTCCACCCTCCTAAATCAAAGGCTCTTTTGTCATGATTTCTAAGTTGAGCCCCAACCGATGTCATGAATACCGTCTTGCCGGTACCCTTGGAACCCAGCAACACAACGCGTATGCGCTCCCAACCAGATAAACGGTCGTGAATCTTACGTCCAATGTTTTTATTGTTACTCATACTCGTTTTGCTCCTTTTGATTTCGTTTTGTTTTTGCCGCCCTCTATCTGACACAAAGAAATCCTCCCTCCGTGTCTATTTGGAGGCCCTGAGATTGCCTTTCTGGAACACGAAGGGAGGAAGCGCGTTTGCGCTTGCCTGCCAAGTGTCGCCAGAATTTTCTCAGGATTCCCAAATACGACTGCTTGCAGCATTGCAAATTGCTGTCGGCGGATTTCTCCCCGCCTTATCGTTTTAACTGTCTATGGGCTTGTTCCTTTCATTGTCAGTTTCTACGATTTGAGATTGTTGTCATGCCATTGCGGGCGCGAGTTGAGAATCGTTGCGCGATGACACAAAGAAGTCCAGCGGCAAATCAAGCTCGCCCGCGCCGAACCTGGCCATGCGCATGAAGTCGTTTCCGAAATACGCCGCAATGCGATGCCGCGTCTCGTGAATCCGATCAACGATTGAATCAGAGACGTCTTTCTGCAAGAGCATTTCCATCGTCTCATTCATCTTGACATTCCTCCAGATACTTTTCGGGCGTGATTATGACGGGACACTTGTATCCAGCCTCTGTAAGCACAGCATACGTCTTGGGCAAGGCAACATAGTTGGCTAAGTGCTTGCAGTTCCAAGTAAGCAGATAGTCCATGCCGCCAACGGTCGCCGTAGCGATATGAAAAGCATCGGCGACTTCATTTTCCGGCAGAGCATGGGTCTCAATCAACTTCTGCGCGAGGGCTGCCACCTTGTCCGCCGCAGGCCGTATTTCGGGAAAGTCTTTCAAGGCAACCTTGCGCCGTTCCACGGCGTCGGCGTCACCGTCTTCTGATTCGCTGATTACCCAGCGCGAAACGAAGCAGTCAACTTTTGGAAGGCAATTTTCCCACCATTGGCGAGTAAGAGCCTGCCAATATGCGGTCTTTGGAATCGCACTTGGCCGTCCAGTCAAGTACCCGAAGATAGTTGACTCAAGATAGACTTTTCTCTTCTCGCCGTTGTTCATTTCCGTTATCTTTCGTTCAAGGGCATAGTACCCCTAAAGAAAAACAAGAGTAGTTTAGCAAAAATCGCAGCAAAAGTCAATCGGTTGGAGTCTGGAGTCACCGGAAGGCACGAAATGTGCCGCAACGAGCCGCGCTAAAAGGCGCTGCGGAGAAAAAGAAAACTGGCTGGGAACTCTCTTTGACGCTTGAAGACGACTTCATCAAGAACGCAAGTCTGGATGATGCCGACGCAGAGCGAACGCACGACATGACCGGCGCAGACGCCCTTTAACCCCACACTTGATATACGCCCGCACCCTTGCGAAAACCGCTCCGGCAGAGGGTAAGACACTCTCCTGCCGAGGCGCGTTACAAAATACCTAGTATTTATGCTCAAAAATACCTAATACTTTTGATCAAAAATACCTAGTATTTTTGGCCAAAAATACCCAGTACTTTTGAGCAAAAATACCTAGTATTTTTGGGCATAAATACCTAGTATTTTTGATCAAAAATACCTAGTATTTTGTAGCGCGCCCCGGCAGGGGCAGGGACTGTCCCTGCCGGGGGGGCGGTTTTCGGGTTGGATACCTTACATTTTGTGGCGGGAATCCGGCATAAAATTACATACCATGTAAACCTTTTGGCCATAATACCCGTTGCGGATGATCTGGCACGCGATATGCTATATATCCTTATAAGTATTTATCCACCATCTTGAAAGGAAGTAAATGAACGAGGAGAGGGAATTCATTTCGATTGTCGACTACGGCTCGCAATACACGCAGCTCATCGCAAGGCGCATCCGCGAAAAGCACGTATTCTGTAAAATAGTCCCGTGCTCGGCGCCGCTTGACGCGATCTGCGGGAGCGGACTTAAAGGGATAGTGCTTTCCGGCGGGCCCAACAGCGTGTTCGCCGAAGGCGCCCCGGGGGTTGACCCCGCGCTTTTCGAATCCGGCGTTCCCGTCCTCGGCATATGCTACGGAATGCAGCTTATGGCGCAGACGCTCGGCGGAACGGTTGAACCCGGCGTGAAGCGCGAATACGGCAGTACGCCCGTAAAAATATCCGAAGCGGCGCCCCTGTTCGCGGGAACGAGCGACTCATTCACGGCGTGGATGAGCCACGGCGACCGCGTCGCATCTCTGCCGCCGGGCTTCAAGACCGCTGCGTCGAGCGCGAGCTGTCCGGCCGTCGCAATGAAGAACGACGCTCGCCGCCTGTATGCGATCCAGTTCCACCCCGAGGTCGCCCACACGCAGTTCGGCGGACGGATCATCGAGAACTTCCTCTTCGGAATATGCGGCTGCAGCGGCGACTGGAAGATGTCCAGCTGGATCGAGCGGTCGGTCGCGGCCCTTCGCGAGCGCATAGGCGACGGCGAAGTTCTGCTCGGCCTTTCGGGCGGCGTCGATTCATCGGTGGTCGCGGCCCTTCTCGACAGGGCGATCGGCAGGCGGCTGCACTGCATATTCGTCGACAACGGTCTCCTGCGATGGCACGAGGCAGAGGAGATTTCGGCGATGTTCGGCGGCAGGTTTTCGCTCGACCTCAGAATCGTCCGCGCGGCCGATCGTTTCTACAAAGCGCTCGCCGGCATAACCGACCCCGAGTTGAAGCGCAAGGCCGTCGGAAGGGAGTTCGTCGCGGTCTTCACCGAAGAGGCCCGCAGATTTTCATCCTGCCGCTTCCTCGCGCAGGGGACGATCTATCCCGATGTCGTTGAATCTTCGAACGCGACAGGCGCCGTCTCGCATACAATCAAGAGCCACCACAATGTAGGCGGTCTCCCCCCCGACCTGAAGTTCGAGCTTGTCGAACCGCTTCGCGATCTCTTCAAGGACGAGGTTCGCGCCGTCGGCCGCGAACTCGGCCTCGACGCCGATTTCATCGACCGACAGCCTTTCCCCGGGCCGGGCCTCTCGGTGAGAATCGTCGGCGAGGTGACGCCCGAGAGGGTCCACCTCCTCCAGCAGGCGGATGTGCGCGTCCAGGAGGAGATGCGCAGGCTCCCCGGCTGGAAGTCCATATGGCAGTCCTTCGCCGTCCTGCTCCCCGTGAGGACCGTAGGCGTCATGGGCGACTGCAGGACGTATGAAAACGTATGCGCCCTGCGGTGCGTAGACTCGCAGGACGCAATGACGGCTGACTGGACGCGCCTTCCTTATGAAACGCTCGCGACGATCTCGCGGCGCATCACCAACGAGGTGCGCGGCATAAACCGCGTGGTTTACGACATAACCTCCAAGCCGCCGTCGACGATCGAGTGGGAATAGCCGCGCGCGCCCTTCACTTCACCCAGACCGAGATCCGGCGCGCCTTGTATGCGCCGGCGTTCCGGGCGAAGGTCCAGTCGGGATGCTCGCCGCGCGAGTTTCCAATGCCCACGTCGCATGGCACATAGTCGGCGTTGAAGTGGTTGAACGCGAGCACCGTGGTCTTCGCGTCGAGGTCGTGGACCTGAAGGCATCCGTAGCCGAGACCGTTCACGGCCTGCGGCGAGGGAGTGTCGTTGATGTCATACCTGCGGTCGTCGCCCTCTGCCGGCTCGCCCGTCTTCTTCGGCGAATAGTTGCTGGTGTAGAACTCGACGAAACCGCGCGCGCGCTCCTTCTGGACGAGGCCGGGCGAAGTGGCGTTGGTCCTCACCCGGAGGTTGCCCACATTCGCGCGCACCTGGCGCGACCCAGCCTTTTCGCTCAGGACGAGCTCGCTGCTCGACGGTGAAAAAGCGTCCATCTCGGCGAACGCGAAAGTCGTCTCGCCCGCCGCGTCCTGAAGCTCCAGCAGATAGCCGACGCGCGACACTCCCTCGACGGTGGCGAGCGTCGCCGGCGGACGCTTGCGCAGATCGCAGTTCACCGGGATGTCGTAGCGCTGCACACATCTATACCCGTCGGCCCTGGCCAGCCTTTCGGCCGCGCCGAGCGGACAGGGCCTTCCCATTCTGAACGGTCCCGCAGGAAGCCCGGCCCCGTTTACGAGATTGGGCGTCGAACCGTTGTAAGGCGCGAAGCGCACGCCGAACGGCAGGTCGACGCCCTTCGCCGTGAGAACGACGTCATGACCCTCGATGCGCGCGGCGGCAGGCGTCCACGCCCCTGTGATATCGCGAATCTCGAACTCCGTCGGCGCGAGACCGTCGCGCGTCTTGAGCCCGTCGGCATTGTCGAAACTAACGCGCAGAGCCGCGCCTTCGACCTTCATGCCTGTCGCGACGGGCGTCTTCCACGGCCGCACAAACCTGCCGTACACGCGGTCGAGGACCTGGTCGGCCATTCTCATCCCTACCGTGCGCTTGTCGGTCGGGTGGATGTCGTTCACATCGCCGACATCGTTTATCACCGTATAGCCGCTGTTCGGGACTCTTTCGGGAACGCGCGCCTGCGCCTCCTGCAGAACGGCGAGAACCGTGCTCTTCGCGTTGTCATATTTGTACGGCGCGAGCTGCACGAGGAAATACGGGAAGTCGCCCTGCCCCCACTCGCGTCTCCAGCCGCGCACGAGCGAAACAGTCTTGTCAAGATATGCGTCGCCGTCCGTCCTGTTGGCGCACCCTTGATACCATATCGCGCCCTTGATCGCATAAGGCACAAGCCCTGCGACCATGCCGTTCCAGAGAACCGTCGGCCGCTGCTGGGCATGGTGCCCGCTTATGTGCTGCAGAAGCCACAGGTCGTCCGGATGGCCCGCGGGCGTCCAGGGCTCTATACGCGTCCCGCCCCATGAGCAGTTTATCAGACCAACGGGGACTTTAAGCTCTTTATGAAGCGTCTCGCCGAAGAAGAACGCTACGGCGCTCTGCGGCGGGATCGTCTTCGGCGTCGTCACCTCCCACGACGCTTCGAGGTCGTCGACCGGCGCGGCCTCGACTCTGTGCGGCGGACGGAAATGGCGTATCTGCGGCCAGTTTGCGGCGG
>OCTX012259078.1_pt1 | contig 19742 bp, 18 predicted proteins | sample 1539691 | NCBI WGS metagenome assembly OCTX01 (sample SAMN02144231, study PRJEB22623) | gut metagenome | biome: sheep rumen | host: Ovis aries | place: New Zealand
AAAACAGCAAAAAATGTGCATTTTCTTATGAAAACACACATTTTATGCCCAATTGCACTTATTTGTGCACTTTAGTTTGATTCAACGACTACTCTGCTTCTTCTTTAATAATTTCTACTTTTCCCTTATAGCTACCACATTTTGGGCAAACTCTATGTGGCTTAATCATTTCACCACAACTTGGGCATTTGCTCATTCCAGGAATTTCAATAGCATTATGACTTCTTCTCATTCTCTTTCTAGTCTTTGAAACTTTACGGAAAGGAACAGCAAACAATTGAATATCTAACTTCATGATTTTCTCACTCCTCTTCAAAATCTTTTAATAAATCACAAAATGGATTATTTTCTTTTGCTAATTCATCTTCATGAATTAATCTCCATCCATCCCCGTGAAATTTACTAATATCTTTAACTTTAGTAAAGTATAAAGGGACTTCCAGTACAATATTTTCCCACAAAAATAAGAAAATATCAAGAGTATTTTTACTTTTTATACAATTTTCTGGTAAAAAGTCATCATATCTTATTGTAAAAGGATAGTTAATTTTTTCCAAAGAAATAGAATCAGCAACTATCATATTGCCTTCAATAATACACTCCATATAGTCATCTAGAACATCCATCTCATTTTCTTTTTGACAAATTTTCCCGCTAATACTAACTTCACCTAAAGATAAGATATCTGTATTCTTATAATAGTTATCTGGAAGATTATAACTTTTATTAATAGAAATGAAATCAATAACACCAGAATGTAATAAACTTAAATCAAAGTCCATAATACACCTACCTAATCATCGTCAGGCAATCTTTCGTCAATAACGTGGATAATACCATGATAATACATATTAATACCCATTGGCAAAGAACAATCTTGCTTTATCCAAACTCTAATAGAAATACTATTTTTAGCTAAAGCATCAATTGTATCTTCTAGTAAAATACCATCCTCAATTTCATCTAAATTATATATTTTATTATCATTTTTATTAACCCTAATAGAAACACGCAGAGCATCCTTTGGAATTAATTTATCTGCTTCCTCAGGTAATATAGCTTCTAAATCATCCTCTAATTTAACTTTATAATTTACTTTCTCTGTCAAATTATTTTTTATCGAAATAAGATATGATCGCGAAGACAACCCTACAGAATCTGTTACCGGAATAACTTTCGAAATTGTTACTTTATCACCAGATGTTTCAAGATAAGTAACATCCAAAAAGTCAGAATTAAGATCAACACTTCTAACTTTTTGAAATTTATTATAAATATGATAAGTTGAAACAATGGCTAATAAAAAAATAAAGAAAATATAAATAGTATTTTTTATTATTTCTCTTCGCCTAATATTTTTATACATTTTTACACCTCACAAATATAATAGTATTTAAAAAAGACTTTTAAAATACTAATTAAAAAAAAGATGATTATTTTTACATATCTTTACACATAGATAAGAGTACTTGATAAACACATTCAATATTTTCACAATTAACAATGAAACGTGCTGAATGACAAAAACGCAAACCTTCAATACCTGAAACTTCTTCTAGTTCATGGCCTTGCAAACCAGCCCACTCCAATGGAAAGTCCAAGCGTGCCGTATGATCATCAATAGATTTAGGAACCGTTTTAATTGCATAGCCACCTCTATTAGAAGGAAACGCTACAAATAAGATGTTTTTAGTATTTTCATGAGTTAGAAGCATTTCTTCATAAGGTAGATACTCATCTAATATAAGATATTTATTATTAATATCAACTTTATCAAGTATACCTAAAACTTTTTTATCAGAAAGTATTTTGCCATTAACATACAAAATCTCTTCTTCAAATATCATTCTAGCAATATTTTCTGCCTTTAAAAACTGTTCACTTTCATTTTCATAAGAATCAAAACTAGGATTAAATATTTTAATAATACTAGGTAAAGTTTTCAACTTATAAGGAGCATCAATCTTAGGAAAAAGGCCGTTATCATCCGCATCTATTCCCTCTATTAAGTCCTTATCAATTCCTAAAAATAACTCTTCAACATTAGAAAATCCTCTTTTAGTAAGAAAATCTCTTCCAAAATCTCTCCAAAGTAACCCTAAAGAACTATATACAATATCATTATCTCTTCTTGCAGCATCTATTTGATGGTGATCATACATTCCTCGCCCAACATCATAAACAAACGTATCTTTTGAAACTGATTTTGGATCAATAGAACTGACCCTTAAGAGTCTAACTTCGCCTAAATACATTTCTAAAAAAGCGGTGGCAAAAACATCATCAGCGTGCATAGTACCACTATGAGTAATGCAATTAGCATCCTCCTTTTTATAAACTATCTCTACCATTTATTAGTCATCCCTTCTAGCCATTGAAATCAATCGTAAAATTTCTAAAACAGCCGTAGCAACAGAAGCTACATATGTTAAAGCAGCAGCAGCTAACATTTTTTTACACCAAATATTTTCTTTATCCTCAACCAAATTCAATGATACAATATGCTTTAAAGCTCTATTAGAAGCATTAAATTCTACTGGAAGAGTCACAACTTGAAAAAATAGAATTACAAATTCTAAACAAATTCCAAGCCATAAAAGTTTAAAAAGCGAAGCAAAAATACTAATCATTATAATTATATATCCAGCCCATGATGCAAAATTAACTAAAGGAACCATTGCATGTCGAAATCTCAAAAAAACATAACCATCTTTATCTTGAATAGCATGCCCACATTCATGCGCCGCAACCGCAATAGAAGCTAATGATATCCCATTATAAACCTCTGTAGATAAATTAACAACCTTCTTTTTAGGATCATAATGATCAGTTAAAGTTCCACTAACTTCTTTAACATTTACCTTCTTAAGCCCATTGGCATCTAATATTCTTCTAGCGACATCATAACCACTAAGCCTTTTTTTAGAACTTATTTTTTTTGTTTTTTGATAAGTTACATTAATATAAAATTGTGAACCTAAAGTAATTATTAAAGACAATATTAACACCACATAATAATCCATAAGTGTCTTCCTTTCCAAAGTAAAAATTATATATTTATTATAACAAAACTACAAAAATAAATAAATCTAAATATTCAAAATTTATATCTTTTAGCTATCTTTTCTGCTGTTTTTACACCATCAATTGCTGCTGTTGTAATACCACCTGCATAACCAGCTCCCTCCCCACATGGATATATACCAAAAACATTAGAAACACCCATTTCATCACGTTTAATAATAATAGGTGAACTGGTTCTCGACTCAACTCCAAGCAAAATAGCATCATCCCTATCAAATCCCTTAATTTTATTACCAAAATATGGGATAGCCTCCTTTAATGATTTCAAAATAGTATTTGGGAACAACTCATTTAAATCAGCAAAATTATAACTACCTTTTACGTCAGGAGAAAATTCACCAAAAGACTCACTTTTTTTCTTCATAACAAAATCTTTGTAAAGCTGAACTGGTATATTACCCATACCTAATGAATATGCTTTTGTCTCTAATTCTCTTTGAAATTGAACTCCAGCAAATACACCTTCCCCAAAATCCTCTTTCATAACTGTAACAACAATTGCACTATTAGCTGTTGCTGAATCTCTTTTATAATTACTCATACCATTAATTGCAATTCGTCCTTTTTCTGATGAAGCATTGACTACAAAACCCCCTGGGCACATACAAAAAGAATAAACACCTCTGCCATTACTTGCTTGATACGTTAACTTATAATTAGCCGGTGGCAATAATTTATACTTTTTACCATATTGACTTTCACTGATCATTTTTTGAGGATGCATAATTCTAATACCAACAGCAAAACTTTTAGCATTCATAAGAACACCTCTATTATATAACATAGAAAAAGTATCTCGTGCCGAATGTCCAAGTGCTAACACTAAAACTTCGCAGGGGATTTTTTTTGCATAATTAATTTCAATTTCTTTCAATTCATTATTAGAAACAATAATATCAGTAAGTATAGAAGAATAATAAAATTCTCCACCCATAGAAATAATTTTATTTCGAATATTAACAATAACTTTTCGTAATAAATCTGTACCTACATGTGGATTAGCTAAATATAATATTTCCTTTGGGGCACCATTTTCAACCAATATTTCAAATATTCTCTTTCCACGAAAAGCTTTATCTTTCACCAACGTATTTAATTTACCATCAGAAAACGTTCCTGCTCCACCTTCTCCAAATTGAATATTTGAATTTACATTTAATTTATTAGTACTAAAAAACTCTTCTACCGTTTTTATTCTATCTTCCATCTTTTCACCACGTTCTAAAATAATTGGACAATATCCAGCTTCAGCAAGAAAATAAGCACAAAAAAGTCCAGCAGGGCCACTACCAACAATGACTATTCTATTTGTAAGAGTTTTTTCGCCAGTAACCCTAAAGCAATAACTTGAAGACGACACTTTAAATACATCAATGCTTTTTACATGTTTTAACACTCTATCTTCATTATGAATCTTAACATTAAACTCATAAACAAAATAAATATTATCTTTATCTCTGGCATCGATAGACTTCTTAATAATTTCATAAGTCTCAATTTCTTTAGGTTGTATCCTCAATTTTTTAGAAATTTTAGAAAACCTCTCAGATTCATTATCATTTTCAATGCGAATTTTTACCTGTCTTACTCTAATCACAATTACCACCTATACTTCTTCCCGCAAGCATCCCCGTAATCCAACAAGTAGTTAAATTATATCCTCCACATTTCCCATTAATATCGAGCAATTCACCAACCACATAAAGATTAGGTACCTTTCTAGACTCCATATTTTGAACATCAATTTCACTAAGTTTAACTCCACCATTACATACTTGTGCAGAATCAAAGCCTTTAGTTCCAATAATTTCTACAGGAAAACTTCTTAAGTTTTTGCAAAGTAAAAGCTTATCTTCATTTTTAAGATCTTGATAAAAAGAAAATTTTGACAAGCCACACTTTTTTAAAATAACTAATACTAACTTATAATTTAAAAAGCCCTCTAATAAATCACCTAAATTTTTCTCAGAATGTTTTTTACTATACTGATGCATCCAAGGACTAATTAAAGTCTTAATAAATGGTACAAAATTAATTTTTACAACCTCTGTCTTTTTTAAGGCCAATCCTCTACTAATAACATGTGATAAATTAAATGTGCAAATACCACTAATTCCATAAGACGTAAGTTGAATTTCTCCATCTTCTTTTTCTAAAAACTCTCCATTTTCAAATAATTCCAATTCTACATCTGTTCTAACACCAGCCCATTCTTTAATAGGTGTCGAAATAACCAAAGGAACAAGAGCAGGAACTGGCTCTATAATTTTATGTGAAAACCTTTTTAAAAAAGAATACCCCCTTCCATCACTTCCAGTATTAGAATAAGCTTTTGATCCTGTAGCAAGAATTAACTTATCACACTTATAATTTTTATTTAAACAAGTAACAAAAAAAGAACTCTTCTTTTTCTTAATATCAGTAACAAGACTATCACAAATAATCTTAACACCCTTATACTTTGCAAAATCCAATAAAGCTTTTGCAAAAGTACTAGCCTGATTTGAAAAAGGATAATAATATCCATTTTTCACTTTATAAATTATTCCTAAGGAATCAAAAAAATTCTCAACAAGCTTAATATTATCACTTGAAATAATTTGTGAAACAATATCCTTATCTTCACTATAATAGCAATTATCTCCATAAACTTCATTAAAAAAATTACATTTCCCATTACCAGTCATTAACAATTTTTTTAAAGGTTTACTATTTCTTTCTAAAATGATAACTTCATTATTATTTCTTTTAGCAAATATCCCTGCAACAATACCACTAGGTCCTCCACCAATAATAATTACCTTTTCCATAAAATCCTCCAAACAACATAATTATATCAAATAAAATTTAAAAAATTAATAATTGAGAAATTAAAAAAAATATACTATACTAAAGCTAGGTGAAATATATGAAGCGAAAAAAAAGAATAAAAGCAAAAAACAAAAATGTATTATTAATCTTAGAAATCGTTCCCATAGGAATAGTATTTCTTTTAGCTTTTTTAATAATGAACAATAAGAATAATTTAAAGGATATCAAAAAGCACTATAACCAATATGTTGTAACGACAAGAAAAACTTCACTTTATAATAAAAACAAGCAAAAAATTGGTACTTTAGAAAAGAACATCTTTCTAGAGCTTAATAAAATCAATTCTAAAACTTATAAAAGTAAGTATTTAAAAATAAAAAATACCAACTATTACATTGTATATAAAAATATCAAAAAAACAGACAAAATTAAAGAAGACAGTAATTTTAATCACTTGGTATTTAATAAAAATATTAAAACTACAAAGAAAATAGTTCTTTATAAAGATAAGAAAAAGTCTATTACTCTTTATAAAGGAATTAATATTCCTATTGAGTATCAAGATAACAGCAATTATTATGTGTCTTTCTTCCAAAGCATATATTCTATTTCCAAAAAAGAAAAACCAAAAATAGTCAAAAACAAAAACACAAGTGAAAAGGAAGCTCAAATAGTCGCAGTACTTAATTATGACAAAATTTCAGATTCTTGTTCTGGATATGAATGTATTAATACTAATGTAGTGCAGAATCAAATCATAAAACTAAAAGAAAATAATTATCAATTTATTACTAAAGAAGAATATCAAAGCTTTTTAAAAGGAGACATTCATTTAAAAGAAAAGTCAATATTAATAACAATAAAAGAAGAAAACGACTTTTCTAAAAAGGTTGTCAACGAATTAGAAGTACCTCTTGAAAAATTTGTTCCTGAAAATAATGAAAAATCAAAAAAGTATCAAATAAAGAGTTACACAACTATAGAAGACATTTTAAAAATGGCAAATAAGGAAGAAATAGCAGAAAATCCACCTCAAATAAATAGTCAAGGAATTGCTGTTTTAAACTATCATTTTTTCTATGATGCTAGCGGAGAAGTTTGCAATGAAACGATTTGCTTAGATACAGCTAAATTTAAAGATCACTTAAATTACTTAAAGGAAAATAATTATAAGACACTAACAATGGAAGAGTTCAAACGTTGGATGTATGGTGAAATAGAACTTCCTAAAAAATCAGTATTAATTACAATTGACGATGGTGCCCTAGGAACTGGAAAGCACAATGGAAACAAGTTAATACCTTTACTTGAAGAATATCAAATAAACGCCACCTTATTTTTAATAGCTGGATGGTGGGATATCAATAACTACCGTTCTCCATATCTAACAATACAATCACATACTTTTGATATGCACCAATATGGTTCATGTGGAAAAGGTCAAATAAATTGTGCTACTTTGGAAGAGGCCAAAATAGATTTACAAAAATCACTAGATATTATTGGCAATAATGACTCTTTCTGTTTTCCTTTTTATGCCTATAGTGAAACTTCACTACGAGCAGTTAAAGAGACTGGGTTTAAATTAGCCTTTGTTGGTGGGATGAAAAAAGCAACTAGAAATAGCAATAAGTTTTTAATACCAAGATATCCAATTCATAGTAATATTACTATGGAAAGTTTTATCGATATGATAAACTAGGAATATTTAAAGTATCAAATTTTATTTCTAATTATAAAAAAAGAAAAAAGAAAAAAGAAAGTTAAGCTTTCTTTTTTATCTAATTTTCTACTTGTGAAATAGCTTCTTGTATTGTACGAATAGAAGCTATTATTTTTTTTGTTTCTATTTCATTAAGTGGAACATAAATCTTACTTTTTACTCCATTTTTACCAACAATAGCAGGAGTTGAAATACAAACTTTATTTTCATCATCAAAACTAGAAACAGGTAAAATTGAATTCTTATTTTCTAGAATAGCACTAGTAATTTTTACCAAACACATTCCAATTCCATAAGCAGTTGCTCCTTTTTTTGCAATAATTTCATATGCTGAATTCCTTACCTCTTTTTCAATCTCCTCAAGTTCAGCAGCACTTAACAATTGAGAAATCTTTTGATAAGCAATATTGACATTGCTCCACGGAACAAATTCACTATCTCCATGTTCCCCAATAACATAGGCTTCAATATTTTTAGGATTGACACCTGTTTTTTCGCTTAAAATATATCGAAGTCTTGAAGTATCTAAAGTAGTTCCAGAACCAATCACATGAGAATGTGGTAATCCACTGTATTTTAAAGTTAAATACGTCATAACATCTAAAGGATTCGTCGCAACAACAAAGATACCCTTAAATCCATTCTCCATAACACTGGATATAATTGCTTTAAATATTTCACTATTTTTATGAATTAAATCCATTCTTGTTTCTCCAGGTTTTTGGGCAGCACCTGCTGCTAAAACAATAATTTTTGCATCATGACAATCAGAATAATCACCAACCCTCACCTTGATTTTAGAAGGACTATATGCCATACAATGATTTAAATCCATTGCCTCACCTTCACATTTGTCTTTATTAATATCAACAAGAACCAATTCGTTAACATAGACTTTTTGATTAACTAAAGCATAAGCATAAGCCATACCAACATTACCACAGCCCACAAGAACAACTTTATTATTCATAACATACCCTCCTATCATTAATTAGTATATCAAACAAAAAAGAAAAAACAACAAATTTTGTTGCCTTTTCAAATAAAGTAAAAGAAAAACTCATTATCTTATATATTGACCTTTAGTTTCAGATCCTTGATCAGAATTTAATTTAGCATAAAGACCTTTACCATCCATATAGTCATATGTCAACTCCCAAGCTGCACTATAATTAACTTTACTATCCATAGTAGACATATCTCCAGTTTCTATTGCCGCAGCAAGCCCTCCAATATCGAAAGCAGCGGTTAATGCTATATATGGAATTAAATACTCATTGGTTATAGTCCCCACAAGTCTATCCCCATAAAATATCTGAAAACCATCAATAGAGTTATTTGGTTTAACCACACATTCTTCATCATAATAATCAACAATAACTCTGTTTAAAGTATCTGAATATGCACTTTTTAATTCTTCGGGATCTGCAACATAATAATTAATAGCAACATTTCTTCCATTAGAATTTACTGTTTTAATAGAACCATATAATGAACGATCTTCAACACTTGCTAAAGCTACATCAATAAAATCTTTTTCAAAAACAACATCCCAGGAATGAGCACAACAAGCAAGTTCAAAAAGATTAAATAAAGCAGACTGCTCCCCTAGAAATGAAACTGAAAAAGTTGATTCATCATCTCCTATGGTATTATTCTGTTCTAACGAACTGTTATATACTAATGTATTTCCACCTGTTAAAACTAAAGAATTCTTTTTCTCTAGTCCTTGTAATTGTTTTAAAAAGCTTGAATCTATCCCTAGCAAACCACTTAATTCAGAAATTAATTCAAAAGATCTATAACAAGATGTTATCTTTTGTTCCAACATCTTTGCTTGCGGTGAATTAGAATCTTCTATTTCGATATATTCCTTTACTAATTTCAATAATTCACAATACTTAGAAGAATCCGCATCTAGTTTTTCTATTGTCTCTCCCAAATTATCGGCTACGCCATCTTCTTTCCAATCCTCAGAAGTAGTCTCAATTTGATTAGAATTATATTTAGTACTACAACATCCTGAGGTAAAACTACTAATCACAACAGTCGCAGTTAATACTGCACACATGCGCTTAATATTTTTTTGCATTTAAAATTCCTCCATTTATAAACAACCCATCTCATTACAATATATATTCATTTTCTTTGTTCCCATATTAATCTCCTTTTTGAAAGGTGATTTTTTGTTGACAAAACATATATATATCCCATAACAACTAATGCGTGTATTATATCATTAAAATGGAAATTTGTCAAAATTCTGGATTTATGAAATTGCCATAATAGAAATATTACAATTGAGGAAAAAACTACGAAATTAACTAAATCTTAATAAGAATACCGCTAATATAACTAACTTCTTGAAATATTTAAAAGAATACCTACACTAATCATACTCATCAAAAGAGATGATCCTCCATATGAAAGAAAAGGCAGAGTAACCCCCTTAGTCCTTTTAAAGTTATAAAAAAATAAAGGGTTACACATACTATCGTTATAACATTTAAGATATTAAATTAGCTTACCAGTTAATGTTAGTAAGTCCCTTAAATTTAAAGAATACTTTAACTTCTTTTTCATTACCATTATCATATACAACAATCCTACTAATTAAATTTTTAATAGTATTCCTAGTAAGAATTTTTAATTTCATAAATTTTTCTACTGCTTCACGACACTCTGTAAATTCTTTTTCCTTTGATTTATGAGAAAGCATTTTTAATCTATCTTCCATTTCCTTTTTCTTCATCTTTAATTGGAATAATTCTTTCTCATGTTTATCTGATAAACATTTGTACACATCCATCGAAATGACATTTTCTAATTTATCATTATATAAATTAGAAATAATACTAATTTTTTTTTGTATACTATTATCTATTTGATTTAAATTTTTTTGTGCTTTATCTATATCCTGATTATAAACATATACCGAATCTTCAACTAAATTTCTAATATCATAGTATTTTATAAACTCTTCCCCTATTTTACCTAAAAGATTAATTATATCATTTTCTAATAGATGATAATTTAGCCTATTTGGAGTACAACCACTCTTTACGCCTTTTCTCAAATAATAATTACAGTGAGTATATTGTGATAACTTGAATTTAGTTTTTCTTTCACTAATACCTAAAGTACGCCCACAATTACCACAAAACATCATACCTGATAATAAATATTTATTAAAGTTTTTTTCCTTTGATGTATGACTTTTCTGCTTTAACATTTCTTGAACTTTTTCAAAATCTTCCCTGCTTATAATTGCCTCATGTGTATTCTCAACTATAATAAAATCTTCCGCTTTCATGTGTTTTAACTTTTTTTGATTATAACTAATTTTTTCATGTGTATGTTGTACCATATTGCCAATATACATTTGACTTTTCAAAATATTTCTAATAGTAGAGTTTTTCCATATACCACAACCATCATTTTCAGTAACATTTAAGCCTCTTGGCTCTTTCTTATAAACAATAGGTATAGGGATTTTTTTATCAGTCAGTTTTCTACATATTCTAGTTACACCAAAACCATCAAGAAACAACTGGTAAATGTATTTAACAATTTTTGAAGCTTCTGGATCAATAACTAATTTATGCTTATCATCTAAGTCTTTAACATAACCATAACATGGAAAACTTCCAATATATTCACCTTTTTCTTGTTTCACTCTAAAAGAAGAACGTACCTTTTTGGAAATATCTCTTAAATACAAATCATTAACACCTAATCTTATACCTAACATTGAATCACCAATATTAGAATCATAAGAATCATTAATAGCAATATATCTAACATCATGCTCTAAAAAATATTCTTCAATATAATTACCAGTTTTATATATTTCTCGACCTAATCTTGATAAATCTTTAGTAATAACACAATTAATTTTACCAGATTCAATATCTTCAATCATTCTAGCAAAGGAAGGTCTATCAAAATTACCCCCAGAATAACCATCATCTACATATTCTTCAACTATCTTTAAATTATTATGTTTAGCAAAAGCCTCAATTATTAATCTTTGGCTTTGTATAGATGATGATTCATCATTTTTTCCACAATCTTCTTTTGATAATCTTAAATATTCAGCACAATTGTATATTTTATTGCTCATTAGCATTTATTTTCTCCTCTATTCTAACAGATTTTAAGCATCTATGACTAAATTACAGTATCTTTTTCCGTTTTTTGTAAATCAGCAACTATTCCTCTAGTAAGAATTTGCTCATTTCTTATTTTTTCTCGATAGCAAGCCTCTAAAATATCTTTCAAATCCTTACCATTATTATCAAAAAAGAAAGTAAATTTTACTTTCTTTTTATTATATTCCTTAATCATATCATCACCTAAATTAAAGATATGATACTAAATTTCATTTAATGCATTAGAAACAAAATTAGATGTTTTTTCTTAAAAGCTAATCTACTAATCATAGCTAATTTATTCGTCAGTGAACAGATTGTCTAATAAACAAACCCTATATTTTTCTTTATTAATAACTTCTATAATATCCAATATATTAATCTTGAATAGGAAAGAGCTTATCAAATATATTGTTTTCATAATTAGCTTAAACTTTAAGTAAATAGGCACACAATTACAAATTTAGTTTGATATCTCTGTTTTAAATTTTCATCACTCTTCAGTAAATCTTTTATACTTATTATAGTTTTTACAAACTATGACATTTTATCTTTTTTCATTTTACTAAAGTAAAAATAAATATATTAGATAGTACTTCCAAAATAATTCTTTATCTGCCTCTTTTAATAACTATCTAAATAAAAAAACTAACACCTAGTTAGTCTTTTAAAATCATCGATCTGTACTTTCCTTAAATTTTTCCATTAATTGTTCTATGATTTCAATATCAGTAACTTCTTTTAAATCATTTTTATTATCATATTCACAGAACATGGTGTTTGTGTAATCATCTTGATCAATTAAATAAACATAATTTTTAGATTGCACTTCTGTTGTATAAACTACTGAATAGTCCCTATTATCATCTAAAGTTAAAACATCACCTTGTCTTACCATTATTGCCTCCTATTTCATTAGTGTTATCGCCACCTAAAGAACTCATATATTCATGATGGGCTTTTTTAAACTTTACCGAATCTTTAAAATACTTAGCAAGAAATGCACCAGCCCCTATAGAAACCAAAGTTAGTAAAGAAGTCCCAATAGATTCCAATATATTTAATTGATATTTTAGTATTTTATAAGCATCTTTTTTACCTATAACTATAGCAGATGCTACACCTAAAATACAAAGCCCTGCCATTATTGCCGCACGATTCTTTTCATCTATTCCAGCTTTGCTTTTTTTCCTTCGCAAAATAGTATGCTTTCTTCCATTTGTAGCATCAACACTTTCACTCGCAGCAGCAATATTTTCAGCTAGCGTATGACCATTTAGATCCCGTAATATGTTTTCATCTCCAGCACATAGGTTATTTGGTCCCAAAACTGAAATAGTTCTATAACCACCACTAGCCGTATTGTGTTTATTTGTAATACCTTCTGAAGACCAATAAAGTGGTGGAGGTAGAATTAAATTCTCTCCTGGAACACTACAATAAATCATTTTAGCTGCATCTTTATATATGTCTGGATCATACAAATAAAAGTCCACTCCTGAATTTAGTTCCTCCAACAATTTTACAAGTTTCCTAATATTTTTTGGTTCTAATAATTCATTATTTTTAAGTAACCCCTCACTAAATTCAACTTCATATTGCCCAAACCGGCCACCTCCCTTTTTAAACTTAATACCATATCCATCTGTTGTATATCCATCTGGTAATGCTAATTTTTCTAGTGGAACAGAACTAAGTATTTTCTTATTTACATCATTACCCGCAACCACAAAAACAGCACCCGAATTTAATTTCTCAAGTTCACCAACTAATTCCTCAATTTTCATAATAAACCTCCAAAAATATTATACTACATATAATACTGAATAGTAAATAATTAAAACTAAATCCATAATATTTTATCATTTAGTATATAATGTTATTATAAAAATAACTAGTGTCTATTGCAGAAACATTGAAATAGATTTCTAGAAAAAAATTACAGTTTAAAGCTTTATCAAAAAAATTTTTTATATTTACTTTTTATACAAAATAAAAAGCAAATATAAAAACACTAAATACTTTAATAAATATTTATATATTTGATAGTAACTCGTAAACTTACCATAATTTTTTCTTTTCGCACTCATATTATATAGAACTCTTAAATTCCTATCTTGAATGTTATAATGAGAAAGTAACCTCTAAAAATTTATATTTTTTTTTAGCATTTTTTTTAATTATAATAAACATCTATATTTTAAAGCCAAAAACTATATATCAAATATTACAAATCCCTTTATCTTTAAAAGAAAAATTTGAATATAGTTTTTTATATAATTAAAGAGTAACCCCTGTAACAGGTATTAATCCAACTACTACACATAAATTCATAATAGTCTGAAAAATCAACTGAAATAATATTCCAAATGAAAGATATTTTCCAAAAGAGTCTTCACATTGACTTGAAATCTTTATACCACGATAAAAAATCAAACCAAACAATCCAACAACCGCAACAACTCCAATAACGCCAAATTCTTCTGCTATTACAGAGAAAATAAAATCAGTCTGAGGTTCAGGTAAATAAAAATGTTTTTGGACTGAATTCAAATATCCTAATCCTAATAAGCCACCAGGTCCGATTGCATATAAACTTTGAATGATTTGAAATCCTGTTCCTAATGCATCCTTCCAAGGATTAACAAAAGAAGTAATACGATTCATTCGATAAGGGGCTATTATAATTAATAAAACAATCCCAATAATTCCCAATAAACCGCCACCTAAAAAAAATTTCAAATCAACACCAGCAATAAATAAGATTGATAAAATTGAAACAAATAAAATCATACCAGTTCCTAAATCTGGCTGTAACATAATAAGTCCAAAAAAAATCATAGTAATAAAAAGAACTGGAAAAATTCCTTTTAAATAGTTATTTACATATTGCCTACTTAAAGTAAAATATTTACTTGTAAAAATAATTAAGCTGATTTTAGCCGCTTCACTTGGCTGAATCCCAAAAGAACCAATCCCAAACCAACTTCTACTACCATTCCTGATACTGCCAACACCAGGAATCAATACCAAAACCAAAAGTATGAAACTAATAAGCAAAATAGCATTAGAATACTTGTAATAAAAATGATAATTTATTTTTGATACAAAAAGCAACAAAACAAGCCCCATTATAAAAAAGAAGAATTGATATTTTAAGTAATGAAATGCATCATGAAACTTATATTCTGCCCAAATACTAGAAGATGAGTATATCATTAATAAGCCAAAAACAGATAATATTAAAACTGCCCAAAATAAAGGTTTATCTATTTTTTTCATATTATCACATCACCTATAAAAATATATGAATATAGCAAAAAAAAAGAACTTTTTTGTTCTTTACACCCAAACACCAAAAATTATTCCAGCCATAGACAAGACTAAACCAATAACCCAAAACAATTTAACAATATCAGTCTCCATCCAACCTTTTTTCTCAAAATGATGGTGAATAGGTGTCATCAAAAATAATCTTCTTTTAAACACTTGCACCCAAAATGTTTGTAAAATAACACTAAGTGTTTCAAACACAAAGACTGAAGCAACTACTAATAATGTTAGTTCCCTATGTGTTAATATTGCAATAGCTCCCATCACTGCTCCCAAAGCTAAAGAACCCGTATCACCCATAAATACTTTAGCAGGATGAGTATTGTAAATCAAAAAGCCAACTAAACTACCAACTAATATTAAACTAAAAATACCTATATCTTCGAAACCAACAGACAAAGAAATCAAAGAAAAAGCAATAAAAGCTATCGCTGATAATCCTCCAGCCAAGCCATCTAAACCATCTGTTAAGTTAACAGCATTACTAGCTCCTACTAAAACAAACAAAATTGCTAATCCATAAAGCCATCCGAGTTCTACATCAATATGAAGAGTTCCTACTACCCAAGCTGTCTGTCCACCACTTCTCATATATATATAGAAAAAGCCTATAGCAATTACTACCTGCATAAATAATTTTTGATAAGTGGTAAGTCCTTCGTTATTACCTTTTCTAATAGATAAAAAGTCATCCAAAAACCCAATACAAGAGTAACCAATAAAAACAAGAAGAACAATACCTAAATTAGAAGTATAACTAATTCTATTTGTGAATATCAACGTCAGGGTTGCCAAAACAGTTGGGACAATAAAAATAATCCCTCCCATAGTTGGTGTACCCTCTTTTTTTCGATGAGCATCACCAACAAAAACAGATATTTTTTGCCCAACACGTAATCTTCTAAGAATAGGAAGAATTAGAAGACCCAAAATTGCAGATGACAAAAAACCAATCATTATTGCAAAAATTGCTTTAGTTAGTAATAACATGCAACCACTCCATTTCTAAGTCATTATATCACAAAACTTAAAACTATATTCCAAATTCAAAATACTTTACAAAAAAATTTACACCAAACTATATTTCAAATTCTCCTTTTTTTAACAATTTAGCGTTATTTCTTTCCATTTGCAATTCTTGTTCCTTTTGCATTTTTTTCATTTCGTAAGCACTTTCATCTATTTTAGACTTCATCTTATCAAGTTGAAATAACATATCTTTACATTCGGGAATAGTGTCAATATAATCAGCAAAATCAGTAGTAATTTCATAAATCAGCTTATCAATCTGCCCTTTTGTCTTATAAAGAGTAGAAATCGCATCATTAATAGCCCGAATACTCCCTTCAATATCAGAGGTATAGTCTTGTACTTTAATAACTCTATATTTTTTGGTAACAGTCTCTGGATGTAATAATCTTTTTGCAAATAGCAAATAAGCTGCTGTCGCAGTTGCTAACCCCTTTGCGGCTCTTCTCCCTGGAATAAACATAGAAAGTGCCATAAAATTAAGCATTCTTTTTATTTCAACATCAAGAGCCTTAAATTGTACTTCCACCTTTTCTTGAACAGTAACAGCATTATCAACTTTTTCTTGAATTTCTTTTAATAAAGATTCCTGCCTTTTTTGAAAATCTGAAAGTTCATTATTTATTCTTTCAACATTATAATACTTTTTCTTTAAATCAGAAAAGTCTTCCTCTTTTAAAAGCAAAAATTCTTTTTTCTTCTCTACTTCCTTTTCAAAACTATTCTTTTTTTCTTCTAACTCGTCCAATTTTTCAGAAATTAAAATATAAAGCTCTGAATCTTTTATAGAAGAAACAGCTTTACCATCTTTAAATTCAGATAAATATTCTTGAATTAAATTATAAATATAATTATCATCATATTTATCTAAATCTTCTACTTTCATTTTTGCTCTTAATTCTTCTATTTTTAAAATAATTTGCGACAATCGTTCCATTAAAGATTCAACTTCATATGAAAAAACAAGCTTATCTTTCTCATCAACTAATACATTATATTCAGAAATTGTCATCTTTAACTCATATCTAATATCTTTTAGTTGTTTTTCATACTCCTCTAATAGTTTTCTTCCCTTTATCATCTCAGGAATAGCACAATCCAAAGACAAGTCAATCTCATTTTGGGAATCAATATAAGGCGATAGAGGAATAACACTTTGAATAATTCTTGGAGAAATACTTGCTTTTTCCTGTATTTTAGGAACACCTTCAGCAGAAGAAATTTGCTGGTTTCCACGTTTTACTTCATCATCTGAAAGTCCTCCACCTAAAGTAATTTCAGAGTTTCTTTCTTTTTTGACCTTATTTTCTTTTATCTCAACTATATTTGAAACAGGAATACCATCACTAGAAAAAACTTTTCTTTCAAAATCTTTTGCATCTTTCTTCTTATCATCAAAATTTATTTCTTTATTTGTTGTACTCTCCAACTTTTTATTACCTTTTGAAGGTGCTAAAATTGTCTGAATAGTTTTACCAGCAATCATAGCTGGTACAATCAAAACAAAATTACGAAGTTGCTTTTTTCTAACATCTTTTTCTAATTTTTTTAATTCGTCTAAAGCTTGCTGTTCTAACTTTTTTTTCTTGCTATTTCTAACAACAATCCTTCTTCGATCATTATGGCCTCCCCTAACACCAATCGTTTCATTCATAGTATCACCAACCTCATTTTATCATACTTTTAGCAATGTTTAAAACTATTTTAAGAAAATCCGAATCTTATCGCCATCTTCAAGTATTTCTCCAGCTGCAGGAGTTTGCTCAAAAATAATATTTCCATTACCTTCAACAACAACTTCAAAATTAGATAGTTTTTTCTTAGCATCTTCTAAAGAATCTCCTATAACATTAGGCACCTCATAAGGTACTTTATCACTCCATTCAAAATCTTTGATAATCTCATTATCTTGTTTTGGAATATTCATAGCGTCTATAACATCTAATAAGATCCTTCTAGCAATTGGAGTCGTTGTATAACTAGAAAGCATTGCTGTATCCTTAGGATTATCAATTGCAAGATATAATACAGCTTTAGGATCATTTGCTGGTACCACAGCCATAAAACTCATTATATAATTATTTATCAAATATACTCCATCTTTACTTTTCTGAGCTGTTCCCGTTTTACCTCCAACACGATAGCCTTCAATATATGCACTTTTTCCTCCGCCTTTAGCAACAACATTTTCTAAAGCAATTCTCATAATAGAAGAAGTCTTTGAACTAATAACTTTCCTCTTTAATACTTTTTTATATTCTTTTACAATCGTATTTGTATTATCACTAATATTCTTAACAATATAAGGAGTATATAAATTGCCACCATTTACGACAGCACTAACTGCCATAACTTGCTGTATTGGTGTTACACTTATTCCTTGACCAAATGCTGAAGTTGCTAACTCTACATTACCAACACTATCTATAGGAAAAATAATTCCCTTACCCTCTCCATTTAGATTAACACCAGTTTTTTCACCAAAGCCAAACTTATTAATATAAGAAAATAGTCTTTCTTTGCCAAGAAGTTGACCTAATTTCACAAATCCTGGATTACAAGAATTTTGTAATACTTCTAAAAAAGTTTGGTCTCCATGTCCTCCTGCTTTCCAACATTTTAAAACACTTCCATCTACATTAACTTTACCCGAATCATAAAAATGATCATTAAAAATATCAATAACATTTTCTTCTACCGCACTAGCCATTGTAACAACTTTAAAAGTACTACCAGGCTCATAGCTAGACCAAATTGGTAAGTTTCTTCCTAATGTCGAAATATCATACTTTTTATATTGATTTGGATCATAATCTGGAACTGACGACATCCCAAGAATTTCTCCAGTATTTGGTTCAACAACAATAGCCAAAGCCATATCAGGATGAAACATATCAAAAATATTATCCATCTCTCTTTCAAGAGACTTTTGAATATTAATATCAACTGTTAAATTTATATTCATTCCTGCAGTAGGGGCAACATATACGTCATTCATAGAGATTTTATTTCCGTGAGCATCACTAAAATATTTAATTGCTCCATTCTTTCCTTTTAAAATATTATCATATTGAAGTTCTAACCCTGACAATCCCTGATTATCAATTCCAACATACCCCAAAGTATGTGATAAAAAATCTTTATATGGATAGTATCTTTTTGACTCCTTAACCAAATAGACCCCTTCTAAATTTAATTTACTAATTTTTGATGCCACTTCATAAGGTAATCTTCTACCTTCAGGATGAACTCTTTCAATAGATGTTTTTTTATAAACATGTTTTTTCATTTCATTAACAGGGATTCCTAAAATCTTAGAAAGTTCATTTGCTACTAAATTTTTATCTCTAATCTGGTTTGGAACCAACACCAATGAAGTTGTAGTAAGATTATTAGCTAAAACCACTCCATTCCTATCTAAAATTTTACCCCTATCTGCCTCTATTTCTAAATTTCTACTCCACAAATCGTTAGCTAATTTTTTTAACTTTTTATAATCAAAAACTTGAATATAAAAAACTCGTATAACAACAAGAAATAAAGGAATTAACAAAACTAAAAATAAGATTTTAATTCTCCTATTAATATTTTTTAAAAACATATCACACCTC
>OCTX012243684.1_pt1 | contig 19741 bp, 15 predicted proteins | sample 1539691 | NCBI WGS metagenome assembly OCTX01 (sample SAMN02144231, study PRJEB22623) | gut metagenome | biome: sheep rumen | host: Ovis aries | place: New Zealand
TCACAAGGAGCAGGGAAGCGGGCAGAACAGACAAGGAACTTCGCTTTCCGTTCGAAGAGGAGCAGAGCACGAGGAGAATGCGCAGAGTCTACGCGGGCGGGGATATTCCGGGAACGGATCCGGAACCGGCCGCGACAGATCCCGCGGACGCGGGCGGATTGTCTGCTTTCAACGCGATGAACGCGCAGCGGGTCAGAGAGGAAGAAAGGCCTGCCGCAAAAGAGGAGCCTTCCGTACCGGAAGAGCAGCTCAGGGACATCGAAGTCCACAGGGACCGCGGCGATGAGAAGGGCAGGACAGCCGGCAGGACCGCGGCAAGCGGGCAGAGCAGGAGCAAAGAGAACAGGAAGTACAGTTTCCCTCCCTATAACCTGATGGAGAAAGGCGCGAGGGTCAACTCGGCCGAGACGGACAGGGAACTCAAAGAGACGGCTTTCCGGCTCCAGGAGACGCTGCGGACATTCGGCGTCAATGTGAAGATATCGGATATAAGCCAGGGACCTTCCGTCACAAGATATGAGCTCGTGCCCGAACAGGGCGTGAAGGTGAGCAAGATCGTCAGCCTTGCCAATGACATCAAACTCAGCCTTGCGGCCGTCGACATCAGGATCGAGGCGCCGATCCCGGGCAAGCCCGCGATCGGTATCGAAGTGCCCAACACGCATCCGACGGTCGTCGCCCTAAGGGATATCCTTGAGACGCAGGAGTTCAGGGGAGCCAGGAGCAAACTGGCATTTGCGGTCGGCAAGGATCTGGGCGGCCAGACGGTCGTGACAGACATCTCCAGGATGCCGCACCTGCTCATCGCCGGCGCGACCGGTTCGGGCAAATCGGTCTGTATCAATACGATCATCATGAGCATACTGTATAAGGCGTCACCTGACGAAGTGCAGCTGATCATGATCGATCCCAAGGTCGTCGAGCTGAATGTTTACAACGGGATCCCGCATCTGATGATCCCCGTTGTCACGGACGTCAGGAAGGCGTCCGCGGCGCTGAACTGGGCGGTAGCGGAGATGGAACGCCGCTACAAGCTGTTCGCGACGGCAGGCATGAGAGACCTGAACGGCTACAACTCCCTGGTGCGCTCCAAGGGCAGAGACGCCGGAGAGAACGAAAAGGTCCTGCCCAGGATCGTCGTGATCGTCGACGAGCTGGCTGACCTCATGATGGTGGCGAAGGCTGACGTGGAATCCGCGATCTGCCGTCTGGCCCAGCTTGCCAGGGCGGCCGGGATCCACCTGATCATCGCCACGCAGAGGCCTTCGGTCGATGTCATCACCGGGCTCATCAAGGCCAATATGCCCAGCAGGATCGCGTTCGCGGTCACGAGCCAGGTGGATTCCAGGACGATCCTCGATATGGCGGGCGCCGAGAAGCTGATCGGTAAAGGAGACATGCTCTTTTACCCGCAGAATTATCAGAAGCCTGCAAGGATACAGGGCGCTTTCATCTCTGACGAAGACGTGATGAAGGTCGTAAGCTACATCAAACAGAACAATGCCTCTTATAAAGACAGCGCAGAGGATATCGACAGCGTGATCGACAATATAGCAGCGAACGGAGGAAGCGATCCGGATACGGAGATCAAGGGCGGCTCCGGTTTCGACGAGTATTTCGCGGATGCGGGAAGGTTCATCATCGAGAAGAACAAGGCTTCGATCGGCATGCTGCAGAGAGTCTTCAAGATCGGCTTTAACAGGGCGGCAAGGATCATGGACCAGCTCGCGGAAGCCGGCGTTGTCAGCGAGGAGAACGGGACAAAAGCCAGGCAGGTGCTGATGGATATGCCTGCTTTCGAACAGTACCTGGAAGAAATGTAGAGGCAGCAGAACAGCATACTTGAGATCAGGGAGAACAAAATGGCGATTATCATAGACGGAAAGAAAATATCCGCACAGATCAAAGATGAGGTCAGGGAAGGGACAGCCGCGCTCGCGGCTCAGGGGATCACACTGACGCTGGCCGTCGTACAGGTCGGGGAAGATCCCGCCAGTACGGTATATGTGCGCAATAAGCAGAAGGCCTGTGAGTACACCGGCATTGTATCGGTCAAAATAGCGATGCCCGAGGAAACGACACAGGAAGAGCTTCTGTCCAGGATCAAGGAACTGAACGCGGACCCCGGCGTCAACGGAATCCTGGTTCAGCTTCCGCTGCCGAAGGGGCTCAACGCGGACGAAGTGATCCGCGCGATCTCTCCCCTTAAGGACGTGGACGGCTTCCATCCCCAGAGCGTAGGCGCGCTCAGCATAGGACTGCCCGGCTTTAAGTCCTGTACGCCCGCGGGGATCATTGAGCTCATCAGGAGGACCGGTATCGAGACAGAGGGCAAAGAGTGCGTGATCGTAGGAAGGAGCAATATAGTGGGCAAACCTATGGCCATGATGATGATCAGGGAGAATGCAACGGTAACTGTTGCCCATTCCAGGACCGCAGATCTTCCCGGAGTCTGCAGAAGGGCGGATATCCTGATCACGGCCGTCGGCAAGGCCAAGATGTTCGGCAGGGACTATGTAAAGCCCGGAGCCGCAGTCATTGACTGCGGGATGAACAGGGACGAGAACGGAAAGCTCTGCGGCGACGTCGACTATGAGGATGTGTTCCCGGTAGCGTCAGCGATCACCCCGGTACCGGGCGGTGTAGGTCCCATGACGGTGGCTATGCTGATGAAGAACTGCCTTGAGAGCGCCCGCATCCAGGGCCTCGTAAGATGAGCAGGCGGATGCGCAGAGCTGTGCTCCTGATGGGGGTCGCAGCCGCCCTGGTCGTGGGATTCTGTTTTTATCAGTACAGAATGACAAATACAAGGCAGGCGCTGGTGGCCAGGTCCGTTGAACTGGCTGCGGAAGGCTCCTACGCTGACGCTGCGCGCACGATCGACAAAGCGCTCAAGGCGCCGCAGGACGGGAAGTTCAGCGACTATGCCCTGTTACTGAGAAAAGCAGGATTTCTGCAGAAATCAGGGGATACGGAACAGGCGATGAGCATCGCGATGCGCGTGATCAAGGACACAGAGGAAGGACAGCAGGAGTTCGACGACGGCTGGGCGAGGATCGTCTCCATCTGTTCCGAGGAAGAGGAGTATGACAAGCTCGCGTCCATCCTGGAGGGAAGCGGGATCGAATCCGTCAAGAGCAGGTATTACAATTACCTGGTCTACGACCCGGTCTTCAGGGATCTTCCCGGCTCTTACGAGCGCCAGCTCATTCTGGTCATCGAGAGCCAGGGCGTGGGCAGCGTATTCTATACGCTCGACGGATCGGATCCCACGGAAAAGAGCAATCTCTATACAGGCGGGATCCTGCTGAGGCCCGGCATCTATACCGTGAAAGCGATGTTCGTGAACCGCTACGGCCTAAGGAGCAATATCGTGACGGGTACGTACCAGATCCTGGAAGAATAAGCGGCTGCTATGCAAGGTATGCATGATACTAAATGATATTTGGGACTTTTTTATCCCAAAAATGCAATTGTCATTGCATAGATATGAGTGCTAGTATATAAAAGACCTGAATCAGTAAAACTGAACAAGTAATACAGTCTGTTAAAGACACAAATGGAGGTAGCTATGTTCAAGATCATTAAAAAGGAGAATCTGGCCCCCAACATCTATCTTATGGATGTGGTCGCTCCCAGAATTGCCAGATACGCGCTCCCCGGACAGTTCCTGATCGTCCGCGTAGACGAGGAAGGAGAGAGGATCCCTCTTACGATCTGCGATTACGACAGCGAAGAAGGAATCGTGCAGATCGTATTCCAGGTCATCGGAGGAGAGACTTTCAGAATGGCATCCCTGGAAGTCGGGGACAGTTTTGCCGACATGGTCGGACCTCTCGGCAGGCCGTCTGATCTGACAGAGCTTTCGATCGAAGAACTGAAGAACAAAAAGATCTGCTTCATCGCGGGCGGCGTCGGAACAGCTCCCGTTTACTGCCAGCTCAAGTGGCTCAAGAAGCAGGGCGTCGAAGTGGACTGCATCCAGGGCGCCAGAACAAAGGATATCATTATCCTTGAAAAAGAGATGAGCGAAGTCTCGAATCTCCATATCTGCACGGATGACGGCACTTACGGCATTCACGGCAATGTCTGCGTGGCACTCCAGAAGCTCTGGGACGAAGGAAAGCGCTTTGACAGAGTGATCGCGATCGGCCCCATGATCATGATGAAATTCGTATGTCAGCTCACCAAAGAGCTCGGCGTTGAGACCATTATTTCGATGAACCCCATTATGGTGGACGGCACCGGAATGTGCGGCGCATGCCGTCTTATGGTCGGCGGAAAAGTTAAATTTGCCTGTGTCGACGGACCCGAGTTCGACGGACACGAAGTTGATTTCGCGCAGGCGATGCAGAGGATGAAACTGTACGCGTCGGAAGAGGGACGCCTGTACCTCAAAGCCAAGGAAGGCGACACGCACCACGGCGGATGCGGGAACTGCAACTGACGGATCCCGGCGCAGGGACAGAAGATCCTGCGCGGGCGGGTGACCACCTGCCTGTCCGATCGCCTGACGAGTACATAGACGAGTGCATAGAAAGGACATACGATAATGGATATGATGAAGAAAGTCCCGGTAAGGGAACAGGATCCGCTGGTCAGGGCCACGAACTTCAAAGAGGTGTGCCTTGGATATAATAAACAAGAGGCGGAAGCGGAAGCGCAGCGCTGCCTGAACTGCAAGAATCCCAAATGTGTACAGGGATGTCCGGTCAACATCGATATTCCCGGATTTATCACGAAGGTGAAAGAGGGAGACGTGAAGGGCGCGTACGACGTGATCGGTCTCTCCTCCTCTCTTCCCGCGATCTGCGGCCGTGTCTGCCCGCAGGAGACACAGTGCGAGGGCAGATGTGTCAGGGGCATCAAGGGAGAACCGGTCTCCATCGGCAAGCTCGAGAGATACGTGGCGGATACAGCGCGTGAAATGGGCATCAAGCCCCAGAGCGCGGAAAAGAAGAACGGCCATAAGGTCGCAGTGATCGGCTCCGGCCCCGCAGGCCTTACCTGCGCCGGCGATCTTGCCAAGATGGGCTACGACGTGACGATCTTCGAGGCGCTCCACAAGGCGGGCGGCGTGCTTGTATACGGTATCCCCGAATTCCGTCTTCCCAAGGACGCTGTCGTAGAGAAGGAGATCGAGAACGTCAGATCCCTCGGCGTCAAAATAGAGACAGACTGCGTGGTCGGCAAATCCGCAGCGATCGATGACCTCATGAAGAACGAGGGCTATGAAGCTGTATTTATCGGCACCGGCGCGGGCCTTCCCAAGTTCATGGGAATCCCCGGCGAGCAGGCCATGGGTGTTTTCTCCGCCAACGAGTACCTGACGCGCAGCAACCTCATGAAGGCGTTCAGCGATGATTCCAGGACACCGATCATGAAAGCGAAGAAAGCAGTCATCGTCGGAGGCGGCAATGTCGCAATGGATGCCGCGAGAACAGCGCTGCGTCTTGGCGCTGAAACGCATATCGTTTACAGAAGGAGCGAGGAAGAACTGCCCGCAAGGCGCGAGGAAGTCCTTCACGCCAAGGAAGAGGGCATCGTCTTCAATCTTTTGACCAACCCCGTTGAGATCCACGCGGATGAGAACGGCTGGGTCAAGGGCATCACCTGCCTGAGAATGGAACTCGGAGAACCGGACGCGTCCGGAAGGCGCAGACCTGTGGAAGTCCCCGGCTCCGAATTCTACATCGAGTGCGACGCCGTGATCATGTCGCTGGGAACTTCCCCCAACCCGCTGATTTCTTCGACGACGGAAGGGCTTGACGCGGACCGCAGGGGCTGCATCGTCGCGGACGAGGAGAAGGGACAGACTTCCAAGGAAGGCGTGTTCGCGGGCGGAGATGCCGTGACAGGCGCCGCGACCGTGATCCTTGCCATGGGAGCCGGCAAAGCAGGCGCAAAGGGTATTGACGAATACATCCAAGGCAAGTAAATTGTATTTGTGAATCAGTTTCGGTAATTCTGAGAGCGTGCACCGCGCTGAGACGCGGGGCGCGCTCTTTTGTGACAGATGTGACAGGGGGCAGTTTCCCTGTCATATCGCGAAAATCGTGACAGAGGAACAGTTCCCCGGTCACATAAGAGGAACATATGACAGAAATTCTGAATTTTGACGCAGATGTGCAGAGAGATATCTTCGGAAGCAAGGACCACCACGTCAGGAAGATCGAAAAGGACCTGAACGTGAGCGTGATCGCCAGGGACGGCGTGATCAAAGTGACCGGCGAAGACCTGGCAGTCAGGAAAGCGGTAGGCATTCTGGAGAATCTGGCGGCCCTTTCGAGGACCGGCGGGGAGATCGAGGACCAGAGCGTGGACTACGCCATCGAGATGAAGGACGAGGCGAAGCCCGGGATGCTGGCGGATTTTGACAAAGATATCATCTGCCATACTGTGGGCGGGAAGCCCGTAAAACCCAAGACATTGGGGCAGAAGAAATATATCGACGCGATCCGCGGCAACCTCATCGTCTTCGCCAACGGACCTGCCGGGACCGGCAAGACATTCCTCGCGATGGCCATGGCGATCACCGCGTTCCAGAACAAGGAAGTGGAGCGGATCATCATGACGAGGCCGGCCATAGAGGCGGGCGAGAAACTCGGCTTCCTGCCGGGCGACCTGCAGAGCAAAGTCGACCCTTACCTGAGGCCGCTGTACGACGCTCTCTACCAGATCATGGGCGCGGAGAACTTCAAGCGAAATATGGAGAACGGCCTCATCGAGGTGGCGCCGCTCGCCTATATGCGCGGACGGACGCTGGACAACGCCTATATCATTCTGGACGAGGCGCAGAACACGACGCCGGAGCAGATGAAGATGTTCCTGACGAGATTCGGCTTCGGCTCCCACGCCATTATTACGGGCGACGCGTCCCAGAAAGACCTGGCGCCGAACACTAGATCGGGTCTGGACGTCGCTATGAAGGTCCTGAAGAACGTGGACGGCATCAGTTTCATTAACCTTACCGCAAGGGATGTCGTAAGGCACCCGCTGGTACAGAAGATCGTCAAAGCTTACGAGGATTACGAGAACCATGGTCGTTTTGAACACAGATATCCAAACAAAAGAAAGATTTGACTTCGCTGAATCCGATCTGTCTGGAGCTGAAGCCCTGATCGAGGCGGCAGCGCTCAGAGTCTGCGAGGAGGTCCTGAGGCAGGAGTGGTTCGAGGACGACGCTGAGATCTCCCTTCTGATCACGGACGAGGAGGAAGTGCACAGGCTGAATCTCGAGTACAGGGGGATCGACAGGACAACGGATGTCCTCTCTTTTCCTGCCCTGGAGTTTGAGGTGCCGGCGGATTTCGACGGCGCGGTCGACGACAGCTGCATCGACCCGGACAACGGATGCGTGATGCTCGGCGATATCGTGATCAACGCGCGGAAGGTGAAGGAACAGGCGGAGGAATACGGACACAGCGAACTTCGTGAATTCTCCTTCCTCGTGGCGCACAGTATGCTCCATCTGTGCGGCTATGACCATGAGACGCCTGAAGAGGCGGAAGAGATGGAGGACAGGCAGGAGAGAGCGCTGCAGTCGCTCGGCATAACGAGAGAGAAGTGACACGTATGAGAATGAACTCGGCCGGACCGGCGGAAGCGCCGGGGAGAAATGCCGCTGCCGCGGTCAGAACAGCGACGACCGGGGCTGGAATACCGGACGTGGCAGTGATCGGAGCGGGTGCTTCGGGATGCATGGCTGCGGTCAGCGCGGCGATGGAAGGCGCGGAAGTGCTCCTGATCGATGCCAATGACAGGATCTGCAGGAAGATCTACGCGACCGGCAACGGCCGGTGCAACCTGACCAACCTGCGGCTGTCACAGGATCCCGTACTCGGGGATCTTTACCATGTGGGCGGGGGAGAGGACCTCACCGCCTTTTTTTCGCGCTTTTCCGCTGCGGACCATATCGCGTTCTGGGAGTCGAACGGGATCCGCCTGCACGACCGGCAGGGATATGTCTACCCAAGGACCGACCAGGCTTCTACGATCGCTGAGGCCTATGAGAAGATCCTGCGCAGGCTGAAAGTCAGGATCGTCCTGAATGAAAGAGTCACCGGTCTTGAGCGGGCGCGCGGGCGGAAGGACCGCATCGGGCATGCCAGTGATCTTTTCAAAATAGAGACCCATACCGGTGCTGCGTATTACGCAAGAAAAGTCATTCTGGCAGGCGGGGGCATGGCAGGCCCGCAATACGGCTGCAGCGGCGATATGTATGCTCTTGTCGCGCCGCGGTTCGGCCATACCGTGAGAAAGCCGCTTCCTGCACTGGTACAGCTCCTCTCTGACGATAAATCTCTCAAGGCCTCTTCCGGTGTGCGGTGCAGCGCGATGATCACGCTCTATATCGGCGGAGAGCCGGTGTGTTCTGACAGCGGAGAGCTGCAGATGACGGAGAAAGGGATCTCAGGGATCCCGGTGTTCCAGCTCAGCGCTTTAGCGGCAAGAGCTTTGGAAGACGGAGAAGGTGTTCTTGCTGAGCTCGATTTCCTGCCGGAACTTAGTGATAAAGACTGGGAGCAGGAGATGGTACGAAGGCTCAGGGAAGACAGGAACTGCATGCTCAGTGTCTTTTTCCTCGGCCTTGTGAACAGGAAGATCCTCGATCTGATCTTCAGAAGGCGCGGTCTGCAGGCGGAGAAGAAGGCCTCGGGACTGACCGGTGAAGATCTGACCGCTATTATGAGGGACATGCGCGCGTTTCGGGTGAAGATCAACGGAACGGGCACTTTCGCGCAGGCGCAGGTCACTTCGGGAGGGATCCCGCTCTCCGAGACGGATGCCGATCTGCAGTCGAAGACGGCAGCGGGCCTCTATCTGGCCGGAGAGCTCCTCGACGTGGACGGCCTGTGCGGAGGATACAACCTGCAGTGGGCCGCGACGAGCGGCCGGATCGCGGGAGAAGGGGCGGCGAAAGCGTGTAAATCGCCAAATAGCGGGGCATACGGAGAAGCGAGAGAAAAAGGAAGCGGGCAGGATCAGATCAGAAAGAAGAGGCGGAAATGATCAGGATAGCGCAGCTAAAGCTCCCCTGCGGCCACAGCAGGGCAGATCTTGAAAAAAGAATACGCAAGGTGCTAAGGCTGAGAGAGGATCAGCCTCTTACCTATGAGATCAAAAGGCACTCCGTTGATGCCAGAAAGAAGCCTCAGCTGTTCGACATCTACACGATCGACGCGGACTTGCAGACGGGACAGAAAGCGGAAAAGAAACTGGCCGCAAAGCTCCGCAGCAAAGATATCTCCGCAGTTGTCCCCGAAAGATACTGTTTCCCGGAAGCAGGAAAGGAGCCTCTGACAAAGCGGCCTGTCGTGATCGGCGCGGGTCCTGCCGGCCTTTTCTGCGCCCTTATGCTGGCGGAGCACGGCTATATGCCGATCCTGCTTGAGCGTGGCAAATGCGTGGAAGAGAGGGCGGAGGACATCGAACGCTACTGGGAGACCGGCAAGCTCGATCCAACGTCCAATGTCCAGTTCGGAGAGGGCGGTGCCGGGACTTTCTCCGACGGCAAACTCAACACGCAGATCAACGACAAGACAGGCAGGAGCGGGGAGGTGCTCCGTATTTTTACAGAGGCCGGAGCGCCTTTAGACATCCTTTACGAGAGCAGGCCACACATAGGGACAGACAGGCTCAAGGTAGTAATTCCCGCGATCAGGGCGAGGATCCTTGCCGCGGGGGGAGAAGTCCGCTTTCAAACGACCGTTACAGACCTGGAGATCGCTCAGGGGGAAGTAAAGGCGGTACTCCTTGATGGCGGCGGCAAAATAGAGACGGACACCGTCATCCTTGCGCCCGGACACAGTGCGAGGGATACGATGACGGCCCTTTATGAGAAGGGAATTCCCGTTGAACAGAAAGCTTTCGCGATCGGCCTCCGCGTCTCCCATCCCCAGAGGCTGATCGACCGTGCGCAGTACGGTGTGTGGGAAAAAGAGGAGATGGAAAAGCTGGGCCTGACTGCGGCGAATTATAAGCTGACGGCCAGGGCCGCTTCCGGAAGAGGCGTCTATTCCTTCTGCATGTGTCCCGGTGGCTACATCGTGGACGCTTCTTCAGAGCCCGGCAGGATCGCCGTGAACGGCATGAGCGAGCACGCGAGGAACAGCGGCAGGGCGAACAGCGCTATCGTCTGCACGATCGCGCCGGAGGAATTCGGCGGGGACCATCCCCTGCAGGGAATGTTCCTGCAGAGGGAGCTGGAAGAAGAAGCGTACAGACTGGGTGCAGGTTCCGTGCCTGTGCAGACATATATCGGTTTGAGAGAGCAGTTCGAGAGGCGGACAGGGTGTGCTGCGGATAATCAGAACGGGAAGACGTCGGCGGCTGACGCGTATGCTGCTGTGCAGACAGAGCACGAACGGGAAGCAGATCCAGGAAATTTAGATGCGCGCGCAGGTAACGCAGCTGCTCCGTGCATGAAGGACCTGAACGGTGACCTGTGTATCCGAGGGCGATGGAGAGAAGCGGACCTGAGCGGCCTGCTGCCGGAAGCGGTCACAACAGACTTTATAGACGGAATGGAGCAGTTCGAGCGCAAGATCCCCGGCTTTGCGGGCCCTGAAGCGTTCGTAGCGGGTCTGGAGTCACGCACGTCCTCTCCGGTGCGCATTCCGCGCGGCGATGATCTGCAATCTGCGGTCAGGGGACTGTATCCCTGCGGGGAAGGAGCCGGCTATGCCGGCGGCATCATGTCTGCCGCGATGGACGGGATCAGGGTGGCGGAGGCAGTCCGAAAGCGTTTTGCCGAACCCGAACTGAAGCAGGTGAAGAAGTGGCTTCGAAAGGAAGCCGCTGCAATACGCGACAGCATTCCCGAACAGGAACGCGCAGCGCAGAGTGAGAAGATCTTCAGGAGAGTTACAGAGCTCGAAGAGTATCATAATTCAGATGCGATCCTCTGTTACTACAGCATCGGAAGCGAGGTGGATACACATCCGTTCCTGGACAGTGCGGTGCGTGACGGAAAGCGTGTCTACATTCCCAGAGTCCTCTCCAAGGAAGAAATGCGCTTCTACCTCTATGAACCGGAGAAACTGGCTGTGAGCAGGTTCGGGATCCCTGAACCCACGGAAGATCCGGAGAAAGAATTCGTCTTCGAGAAGGAGATCCCGGAAAAGTGCCTTGTCGTGATGCCTGGTCTGTCTTTTGACAAAGCCGGGGGACGGCTCGGTTACGGCGGCGGCTATTACGACAGGTTCCTGGCCGTAAGACCGGGCATGCATACCTGCGCAGTGGCTTTTGGTGCCCAGATCCGGGGGCATGTACCGATGGATCCTCTTGATGTGAAGCCGCAGAGAGTGATCACGGCTGATCAATAAGCGATTGCGATTCACGGCCAAATAGGGTATTGTAGAGATAATTTACCGGTACTTACCATAGGCAGAAGTATTTGTGCCTAAGTAAACGCAGAGCAACGCATGTAATGCGCCTGTAAGCAGGCGGAAATGTCACTATATAAAAAGGAATGAGGTACCAAACGTGAGTATTGTGGAGAAACTTTGCAGGACTGCGGACGAGATCAGGTTCGACGTGCAGAAACTGAGCACGGAGAAAAAGAATGAGGCGCTTCTTACAGCGGCGAAAAAGCTGGTCGAGAGACAGGAAGAGATCCTTGCAGCCAACCGCGAAGATATCGCTGCCGGCAGAGCTTCCGGCATGTCCGAAGCGCTGATCGACAGACTGACGCTGACCGGGAGCAGGATCGAACAGATCGCGGAAGGGCTGCGCCAGGTCGCTGAGCTGCCCGATCCGGTCGGGGAAGTGATGGACGAATTCGTACGCCCCAACGGCATGAAGATCCGCAAGGTGCGTGTGCCTATGGGCGTCATCGGTGTGATCTACGAGTCCAGGCCCAATGTCACTGCAGATGCTTTCGCACTTTGCTTTAAAGCGGGAAGTGCGGTGATCTTAAAGGGCGGCAGCGACGCGATCCATTCCAATATCGCGATCACGGACGCACTCAGGGATTCCCTCGCGGACTGCGGCATCAATCCCGACGCAGTACAGCTCGTTGCGACGACGGACAGGGCGGCGACCAGGGAACTCATGATGATGCGCCAGTATGTGGATCTTCTGATCCCCAGAGGAGGCGCCGGCCTCATCCGTGCGGTAGTCGAGAACAGCAGGATTCCGGTCATTGAGACCGGGACCGGTAACTGCCATATCTACGTCGACAAGGACGCGGACCTCGAGATGGCTATGAAGATCCTGATCAATGCCAAGACGCAGAGGATCGGTGTCTGCAACGCTGCGGAATCTCTCGTTGTACACAAGGATGTTATGGACAAGTTCCTTCCTATGCTTTCTGCGAAGATGCAGGAATACAAGGTACTTCTGAGAGCAGACGAGTCTTCAAGGAAATTCCTTCCGCTTTCCGAGGCGGCTACAGAAGATGATTTCGGCAGGGAATATCTGGATCTTATCCTCTCTGTCAAGACAGTCGGTTCCGTGGAAGAAGCGATCGAACACATCAACCGTTATCACACCGGCCATTCCGACTGCATTGTCACTGAGAACAAAGAGGCGGCGGAGAAGTTCCTGAAAGAGATTGATTCCGCGTGCGTCTATGTGAACGTGTCAACGAGGTTCACGGACGGATTCGAGTTCGGCTTCGGTGCCGAGATCGGCATCAGTACGCAGAAGCTCCAGGCCAGAGGGCCGATGGGACTTAGGGAGATCACATCCTATAAATATCTTGTCACGGGTGACGGACAGGTCAGAGGGTGATGCAGGATCTGAGATAATGAGAAGATTGAGCTGTGAGCCGGGGAAATCCCGGATCACAGCTTTTTTAGTTGATACCGGTGGGTAAATGGTTGGGATTTGAGGCTGGTTCGGCTGCTGTAATAATAACAAAACGCGCCCCCTTCAGGGAGCGCGCTGTTCTCATTCATCCCACCCGTCGAAGAGCCTTACGGTGACACCGATCGTGCGGATATGCTCATTGGCCTTGAGCACTATGTCGTCAAAGCCGGAGACCGGAGGCAGTTCCAGTGTCTCTTCCAGCTCTGTCTGGATCCAGGCGCGGCACTCCGCGATCGCGTCGTTTATGCACTCGTCGATCGTGTCGCCCTTTGCGAAGCACATCTCCAGATCCGGGAAGTAGGCAGTGAATTTGCCGTCATCTGTCTTTTGAAAAACAGCGGGATATTGAAAAGTCATAGATGGCACCTCTCTTGAAATAATTCTTATACTACTTTACTTCATTTCAGCCCGGTTTACAAATGCGGAATTCGAAAAAGGAACAGATGGACCCGCAGATACAGGCAGGCTAATCGTCAAAACCCAGTGCTTCTTCCATAAGACTGTAGCAGGTACCCTTCATTTCCCGGCAGGTCTCCTCGTAAGAGGCAATCAGATCGGACCAGGATCTGTAGGAGGGATCCTCCCGGTGGTCGGGCAGGTTGAAGTTCTCCGCAAGGAAGTCTCCGATATACCGGGTCATTTTTTTGGAGCCCGTCAGGTTCAGATGATCACCGAAGTCATTCGTGTCCTGTTCCCAGTCGATCGAAATCAGATCGCGGTCATAATTGGCGTCGATATAATAAATGCCGAGTTCTTCAGCTAAGTCAGAAGTCTTGTTGTGTATCGTCATTCTGTGATTGACCGGGGAAGGCGCGCTGTAGAGGACCAGTGCGATCCCCTTTCTGCGGCAGAGCGCGGCGATGCGCCGCAGCATCAGCTCGTGCAGCCAGTAAATATAGGCCCTGCCTTCGTTGTTCCAATCGTAGTATTCGCCGCCGGTATAGGCATCGTGATCGTCGTTGACGAGAAACCCCTTGTAGTAAGTGCGGATGCTGCGCTTCTTCCAATAGTTCCGCCACAGATAATGGAATCTCAGGAACGGGAATCCGGTCTTCAGGGGTTCGGACACGAGTTCGGAGATATAATTATAATCCTTGAGACGATAGAAGAAGGTATGGTTCTCAAGGAGGACGACCCGGACCGGCTGCTTTTTCAGGGCGGTCAGTATGGCAAAATATCCCTCGACCGGCGTCTGCATATCCTGCCCGAGATTGTAGGACGTGATACCGTAATCCCTATACAGATCAACGGGGGAAAGGGCGCTGGTGCTGAGGCTGTCGCCGATGTTAATGACATCGATCTGTCCTTCAGGCTCAAGATCCAGCGCGGCAATTCTCGCGTTGCGGTCATAGATCAGTTTTTTCCGGAACCAGTATCCGCCGTCAAATACAATGCTGAACACCTGAAGCAGGATCACAAGGATGACTAGGAAACCGGCTGTTCTTAACAGGGTTTTTCGATTCATATCACAACTATCTGTCGTAGATCAGGCACTTATAAGTGCCCTTAGAAACATTGGCCGGCAGCAATGACCGGAGATGTTCGTGCTGATGATTACAAGTAACTTTATCACATTCTTATCCGTTCATCAATGCGCCGGCAGCTATCAGGGAGTGATCAGACTCTGTCATGCGCTAATTTGTTTTCCCAATTTTCCAACAAGGGTTATGAATCGTGGCCGAATATGTTACTATTCTTATAGACATACGGAAAGGAGGACGATATGGGCGAGATCGCAGCACAGATCATCGGAAACAGGATCATACAGACGGGCGCTGTGGCCTGGGTCACTTCGCAGGTGATAAAGACGATCCTTCACCTGATCGTCAACAAGAAGATCGTATGGGAGCGCCTTGTCGGAGACGGAGGCATGCCCAGCAGCCATTCCGCGACAGTCACATCCGTTGCGATCGCGACGGGATTCACGGCCGGATGGGATTCTGCGGTCTTCGCGGTCGCGGTGTTCCTCGCCATTATCGTTATGCACGATGCGAGGGGAGTGCGCAGGGAGACCGGCAAACAGGCCGTCGTCATCAATGACATGCTCGCCTTTTTTGAACAGATGGGAGCAGGCACGCTCACACCGGAACAGACGCTCAAGGAATTTGTAGGGCACACGCCGCTGCAGGTCGCGGCCGGGGCGATCCTCGGGTTCATCATCGCGGTCGTCATGAATCTCTGAGCGGCCCGGCTGTTCTTGGGGGAGGGTTCTGCCGGGACGCACCGGCTGAAGACTTCGGAACAGGCAAAATACAGAATGAAAGGAAGCGCGGTATCATGCCGCTGGTCTCAAATATACGTAACAGGAAGGACGAAACGAAAGATGATACAGGATATTGCTCCCCGCAAGATGTACAACCAGTTCAGGCCGGGCATGGTCCCGGACGCTGACAGCCCTGTCTTTTTGTTTGCGGATGACAAGATGAAGTTTTTTATGGCGCATGTGTCAGAGGGACGCATGCGCTATCCAGTGTTCGGGGAACTGCCGGATGGGATCAGCTACACGTATCTCTTCTCCATCGACGACGACAAGTATTTTATGGGTACCCCGGACGACCCGGAGACGTTTCAGTATCCGGAGGGGCTCACGAAGCTTGGGATCAGGGAGCTCAGGTCCGAATATTACCGCGGCGAAGAGAACAGGCACCTGATCTTTGCCGCTTATACAGCCGGCCAGCTCGCGGGATGGTACAGGGACAACCGCTACTGCGGGACCTGCGCGCACATGACTGTCCCCTCACAAACGGAGAGGGCGCTCGTCTGCCCGAACTGCGGCAGGATCATCTACCCGAGGATCCTGCCTGCGGTCATCATCGCAGTGACGGACAAAGACCGCATGATCATGACCAAATATGCCGGAAGGTCGCTGCCTTTTTATGCCTTGGTCGCGGGTTTCAATGAGATCGGAGAGAGCCTGGAGGAGACCGTAAAGCGTGAAGTCATGGAGGAAGTAGGGCTTAAGGTCAAGAACATCCGCTACTACAAATCCCAACCGTGGGGGATCGTCGACGATATCCTTACCGGTTATTACTGCGATGTGGACGGCAGCACCGAGATCAAAATGGACAGGACCGAGCTCAAGGAAGCGGTATGGATGGAGAGAAAGGAGATCATGGGACAGCCCCATGACCTCAGCCTTACCAACGAGATGATGATCACTTTCCGCGACGGGAAGGAACCGCTTGGATACAGATACGCGGAGTAACGCGCTATGAAAGCTATGAACCTGTACCTCGTCTCGAGAGCTGCGGGCAGCTCTGATTTCTCGCTTCTTGTCAGAGAACTGACGGGGGAAATACATTACAAGGAATACAGCAGGCACGAAGCGGAGTCTCTCCGCGCGCTGACGGACGGGCTGACCCCGCATCTGATGGACAGATGCAGGGATGGCGGCAGCTGGGCCTCATTTCTGGACGGATTCTATTTCTCCTATACCATCGCGCACATAAGCAAGGAATTCGACCTGCTCAAGATCACCGGCGACGGCGACTGCGTCCTGAACATTGAGCTCAAGAGTGAATCCATAGAAGAAGAGAGGATCAGTAAACAGCTGGCGCAGAACCGGTACTATCTCTCCCATATCTCCAAGACGATCTATTCGTATACTTATGTGATGGAGACCGGCACGCTCTATGTCCTGAATGACAAGGGCCATATGAGGGTCTCTTCCATGGCGGAACTGGCGGAGGTACTGTGCAAGCCGGTATTTGCCGAGTATGTCGAAAAAGATCTCGATCTCTATTTCAGGGCGGCCGATTACCTGATCTCCCCTGCGGCGGAGCCTGAAAAATTCCTGCAGGGAGGCTATTTTCTGACCAACCAGCAGGAGGAGTTCAAGAGAAAGATCCTGGAGACGCTCAAAGAAGATACGCCCGACAGCCCGGCTCCTTTCATCGTTGTCATAGGCGCCGCGGGAACGGGCAAGACCCTTCTTCTCTTTGATCTTGCCATGGCGCTCTCGAAAAGAAAGAGGGTGCTCCTTCTTCACGGGGGCAGGCTCCAGAGCGGGCACAGGATCATTGACGAGCGGCTGCGCAATGTTGACCTGAGAGAGGCGGACTGTTTTGACGATACGGCAGATTACACCTGCCTTCTCGCGGACGAGGCCAACAGGATCCCTGCGGATATCATGGACCGCGTCGTTTCCTATGTGCGGGGCCACAATGTTCCGTGCATCATGACCTATGACCCGCACCTTCTGGCAGGGCGGGAGACGACAATGATGCAGGCGGAAGAGAGGATCACGGACCTGAGCACACAGACGCTGGAGTTCACGGGAAATATCAGGATCAACCGGCCGGTCTTCTCATTTTTGAAAGCGCTTTTTCATCAGAAGAACCTTCCGGCCGCGGTGGATTACAGCTGCATCGACGTGCTTTACGGCAGGATGCGTGAAGAAGTGCAGGCGATCCTGTTGTATTACATGAACAAAGGATACCGGAAGATCACGCTTCCCGGAGGCGGAGGCGAGATCGGCGAAGGGCTGGGCGCGGACGAGATCGTCGGGCTTGAGTTCGACTGCGTCCTGGTTATCGTTGACGACAGATTCTATTATGACGAAGATATGCATCTGAGGGCTGACGGACCGGCTTCCGGGGAGGCATTAAACCTTCTCTACGAAGGCATTTCCAGGACGAGGGAGAAGCTTTGCGTTCTTGTGTATCACAATGAGAAGCTGTTCTCGGATATACTAAGACTTCGTGAGCGGTAAGCAGAATAGCCTGAGACAGGTCACAGGACTCCGTCCGCGGAGACTCACGGTTTATTCAGGCATAAAGGGATTTTTATGGATCGATCTGACACAAAAATGCGGAGATTTGACAGCCCCGCTTCCCTGATCATTTACTTTCTCCGGGGAAGCGCAGGGCTTTTTCTGCTCAGCATGGTCTTTGCCTCGGCAGTCTCTTTTCTGGACATGGTCCTGCCGAGGATCATCAGTTTTACAGTAGACAGTGTGATCGCTGACAAGGCGCCGGATCTTCCGGCGTCAGTTTTGGCGTGCCTTGAAAGGATCGGAGGTGTTCCGCGCCTGCGCGAGGCGCCGGTGCTGATCGCCGTGATCGTGATCGCCGTGGCGCTGGCAGCGGCAGTCTGCCGTTTCCTGTTCCGGTGCCTCAACGAAATGGCGGCCCAGCGCTTCGTTAAGCGCATGCGTGACAATCTCTACGGCAAAATACAGCGTCTCCCCTACGCCTGGCACGGAGCGAACAGCACAGGAGACATCATCCAGAGATGCACCTCGGACGTAGAGACGATCAAGGTGTTCGTATCGGAACAGCTTACATCCCTGGTCAGGGTCATCGTGCTGATCGCTCTTGCAGTGCGCTTTATGGCGGGGATCGACGGAACGATGACGGCGGCAGCTTCGCTTTTCATACCTGTCGTCATAGGTTATTCCCTGTTCTTCTACGCGAAGATCGGAGACGCTTTTGAGAAGGCGGATTCGGAAGAGGGGCGGCTCTCCGCCATCGCGCAGGAGAACCTGACAGGCGTCCGGGTCGTGCGCGCTTTCGGCAGAGAGCAGTATGAGAGGGAGAGATTTGAGAAGCAGAACGAATATTACACCGGTTTCTGGATCCGGCTGATGCGGATCCTGTCCCTCAACTGGGTCACAGGCGACGTGATGACAGGCCTCCAGTACCTGCTGGTGAATGTCATGGGAGCAGTATTTTGCGTGAACGGCAGGATCACGGCGGGGCAGTTCATCGCTTTCGTTTCCTATAACAGCCTGCTGATCTGGCCGGTCCGAATGCTGGGACGCGTCATCTCGGAGATGAGTAAGGCGGGGATCTCGCTCGACAGGCTCCGCTATATCATGAACGCGGAGGAGGAGAGAGAGCCGGAAGGCGCGCTGACGCCGCCCATGGACAGGGACATCCGGTTCGAACATGTTTCCTTCAGCTATGACGCTGCGCAGGGAGGACCTAACGACGACGCGAATGACCGCGCTTCAGGCAGAGCAGAGGATGCCGCATTTCGGAATACGGACGGAGGCGCGCTCAATGACGTCTCCTTCACGATACCGGCGGGCTCGACAGTTGGTATTCTGGGCGGGACCGGCTCGGGCAAGTCGACGCTCATGTACCTACTGGAGAAACTGTATCCGCTCGGCGAGGGGCAGGGCCGGATCCTGATCGGGGATACGGACCTGTCGAAGATCAGCAATTCCTACGTGCGTTCGCAGATCGGAATGGTCCTTCAGGAGCCCTATCTGTTCTCGCGCACAATTGAGGAGAATATCGCGATCTCTTCAAAGAGTTTCAGCAGGGAGGAAGTCCGAAGGGCTTCAGGGACGGCGGATCTCATCGACACGATCGACAGATTCCCGTCGGGGTTCGAGACATTTGTGGGGGAACGAGGCGTCACGCTCTCCGGCGGGCAGAAACAGAGGACGGCCATCGCGCAGACACTGATCCGCAGGTGTCCCGTTATGATCTTCGACGACTCCCTGTCCGCTGTGGACGCGGAAACTGACGCAAGGATCAGGGCGTCGCTGAGGAAGGACACGGAAGGCGCTACGGTCATCCTGATCGCGCACCGGATCACGACGCTCATGCACGCGGATCAGATCATCGTCATGGAGAAGGGAAGAGTGCGGGAGAAGGGGACGCACGAAGAGCTCCTCGCTGCCGGAGGGATCTACCGGAGGATCTATGACCTGCAGATGGCGGGATGTGACACAGACGAAAGGCAACAGTTATGAATAGCAATACGGAATCGGTATCCCTGCCCCTGTTCGGCATTCCGAGACTGATCCCATATCTGAGACCATACAGAAAAAGAATGACGCGGATGATCCTTCTGGCGCTCGTCTGCAGCGTTGTGGATGTCTCCTATCCGCTTTTCGGCCGCTACGTGCTGGACCACTACATTGCGGAAGGGACCCTGCAGGGCCTGCCTGGGTTCATCGCGCTGTATCTGGCTGTGC
>OCTX011853113.1_pt1 | contig 19724 bp, 34 predicted proteins | sample 1539691 | NCBI WGS metagenome assembly OCTX01 (sample SAMN02144231, study PRJEB22623) | gut metagenome | biome: sheep rumen | host: Ovis aries | place: New Zealand
TAAAGAAGATAAAGAATTATATTGCAAGTATTATCAAATATCATTAAAAGATTTTGATGATATGCTTTATTTTATGCATGATATTGCATTAGATCATTTTAATAATTTTGTGAAAATTAATTCACAAGCTGAACAAAATAAAACATTTGTAAAAACTAAATGAAATAATTGGCTAATATGATTGATGGATTTGTTGTATATCGAAAAGGAAATGATACATATATGGTTGATAGCTTGCATTATCCATTTACTTATGTTCACTTTGAAAATGGAAAAATGATATATCCAATATTAAGTTTGACTCATGCAGAACAATTAGAAAAATTAAATAGTAAATATTCAATATGAACATGCAATTTAATAAAAAATACAAAAAATACAGTAAAGCTGTTGATCCAATATATGCAACATTTAAAGGAGGATATGGTGAATATAATCTCGATATGACTAAATGGGGATATTTTTGCCTATGGGGACATTTAAGATTTTGTTATAGTGAAACCGATTTAATTGACGGTTGGAAACATATTAGTATTCATGGATATAGAAATGGATACACATATACACCAATTAAGAAATTATTATGGGATTTTAATTTGCATTTTGCATATAACAAAAAATTCCCATTTATAAAAATCGGATTTAAAAATATTTGGAAATTAAATAAAGAGAATTCTAATTGGCGTTTGCCATTTAATAAAAGGACACCGGTTATAAAAATTAGATTTAAAAAATTTGGAAATTAAATAAAGATTATGAAAAAGAATGAAAAAGATTTAATTAAGGATGAAACAATAAAAATCGCATTAAATATTGCATCAAAAACTATCGGTGCCGATATAGAGCCAGTTAAATATGAAGATATTCCTAATAAATTAGCAGAGATATTATCAAAGTGTCTAAAAACAAATGTTGAAGTATCTGGCAATGGTTTAGACGGAAAAGATATGATTGTTAAAGTAGAAAAGTATAAAAAAGATTAAATTATGAAAATAACATTAGCATCAGTTCAATATGACACCTTTGATATAGATTTTCAAAAGGTGTTTGACTTCATGAAAAATGAAGATGAGTTAGAAAATACCATATATGATTATGCAACACAATTTGGTGATAATGCAGAATATTATTTAGAACATGTTTTTGGAATTATCGTATCATGCCGAGATATAGAAGATTATGATTATAATGAATTAAATGGAAAAACATATCCATATGATTTAAATAAAACATTATTTAGTAGTCTATATGATGAATATTATGATTGGCTTGATAAAAATAAAGAAAAACTTGGATTAAATAATGACTAATATGAAAAATACAATTATGAAAAGTCCGCACCAATTACATACATATGGTTGGACCACAGTAACAATTGAAGATTTGAGAAAAGGAAACTATTATGAAGGAATTTTCTATGGGTGGAGAATGCACACACATGATATTGGAAATGTATATCATGATATGGAAACATGGAATTATCCTACTAAATGCATTGAAAAGAAAATTGAAGATAATAAACAATATAAAGTGTGGGCAGATTATCATGATGCTTCAGATCCAATGGATTCATCTTGTTCATATACAATAATTTATATAGAGGAGGTTTAATTATGATAGCATTAGGAGGAGCAGTCTGGGAAGCATTGATGCCTATGTGGAATTCTGATAATGAATGCCATGATTATTACTCGCATCATGAGGAACCATTAGAATATCAGTCTGATGTAATATTTAAATTTCAAATCTTAACTGATAAAGGATATAGTATTAAAAATATATTAGAAGGTCAGTTTAATAAACCGAGTAATTTTATAAGAAATTTCCATCCTATATATGAGATAACTGATGAAAACGAAAATACATTTGAATTAAAAATGATAAAGGCCACATATAAGTTGCACCATTCGCAAATAATTGAATTATTATCTGATAATGGCCTTATTTCAGGAGAAGACTATATTTTGAGTTGGATATTTGGAAGTTGGAACAGAAAAACAAAGGAATATAATTTATGAAAAAAGAAAATGCACAAAAAATTGAAGAGCCAAAAGTTATGAATGTATCTATGGCGGCTGTTGATGAAAAAGAAACAGATTATAAAGATTTGTATCTCAGAACTTTAGCAGATATGGATAATCTTCGAAAAAATACTACAAAGAAGATTAATGATATTTATAAAATGGCAAATGATAAGCTTATTAAAGAGTTATTGCCATTTATCGATTCATTGAATTTGGCAGTTAGTAATGAGAATATTAAACTTGATGAAGAAACATATAGTGAGGGCTATGAAGTTTTGAAAAAGCAATTTGAAAATATTCTTAGCAAGTTTGGATTAAAAGAAATTGAAGTTCATGAAGATGATGATTTTGATGAATCCAAAATGAATGCAATTGCAATTGCACCGACTGGAGATAAAAAATTAGACAATAAAGTCTGTGATATTACTAAGAAAGGCTATACACTAAATGATGTAGTTATTCGATATACTGACGTTGTAGTTTATAAATATAATAATTAAAAAATTTAAAATTATGAAAGCAAATTACAGAATTATTAGAATTGGAAAAAAGTATTTTCCGCAAACTCGTTTTCAACATGTTGTAACCATGGGAAAGGGTGATATTCAGCCTATTCATGATTATGTATATTTTAAGGATCCTCACGGAGATGACCAATGGTTTGATACATACGAAGAGGCAATTAATGCTTGTATTGATGATGAAAAAACTGAGAAGATTGATGAAATTACTGAAATTGAAATTAATCATGGAAAAGTAATGGATATACAAAAAATATATTAATAAGGCATGATAGATTACCCAGAAATTGATTGGCAAGAACAATGTAGGTTTTGTTCACGAGGTTTAAATACAACATATTGTGATAGAAATCAAGCATTTATGCAAAAACTGCAAACAGTAAATGATAAAAGATTTTATAAAGGAAATTTAGAATTTATATGTGAATTTTTTGCATTAGACAAAACAAAAATAGAAAAATAATATATTTTTAAAAAAATGGAAAACGAAGAAAAAACATTTGAAGTTCAAAAGAATTATTCAGAGGAAATTATTGCAGAAATTCAACATGCAATAGATGAGAATCATGCTAATATTAAAATTCTCTCATCTATTGACGAACTTCCAAAAATTGTATATATGGATGGAATTAAAATGTATTTTGTCCATAATGATAGATATGACGTAAACGTATTTTGCGATATGTATCATGACAAAGAAACTGGTGCAAAATGGAAAACTGAATCTATATATGCATTTTATGTCAAAGATTGGAAACGATTAAATAAAAATATAAATATTTTTGAGAATAATAATTATCTTGAACTTTCGTTCAAAGTTAAAGATGTAGATGTTATTGCATTACTTCGGCGAGTAGATATTGAATTAGCTAAAGAATCTTTTGCTTTGATGGAATATGGAGACATTATTTATAATAATGCTCAATACGCAATTATTAAAGCATTTGTTCCGACAATTAATGAAACCTATAGTTCAAAATCAATTCTTGAAAATGACAATTTTAAAGATAAATTATATGATAATAATGGAGCAGAAGTAATATTTGGACATGATGGTTCTAGAATTAATAACGATGACGATGACGGAATTGAAATTGTTTCATTAGAAGATGTTCCAGATCCAGAATCAGAAGAATTATTTTAATAAAAATTAACAAAAAATAAAAGTTAACATGATCAAACCTATTGAAAAATTAGCAGAGCAATCTTCAAAGTATATTAAAGACTTTATGTTGAATTGTACTATTGAAGAGAAAATTGATACGCATTATGTCTGCGTAGAAATCATTTCAAAGAATGAGATTAAAATTAAAAAGGCAAATGGAAAAGAAATAGATCGAGTTGATTTAATTCTCAATTCTATGTGGAATAAATTATTTCTTGATTGGAATTATCTTATGCTATCTAATAAAGAATGGTTTGAAAAACATGTTGGGTATGGATTCAAAATGTTTTATTTCCCGTGTGAAAAGCCTATTAATACCATATATGACAAAGATTTGAGATATATTTTTGATTATGCATATTACAATGATGAAATATTTGATTCAGAAAAAGTTTTAGTAGATGTTAAATTTCCGGATGCATATAAAGTAGATTATAAATGTTTGCTTAATAAAGTCAGTTTAAGCTCAATCAGGGCACTTTATCAACATCATATAAAGAAACTATTAGAAGGTGAAGAAAGCTTCACAGAAGTGTTCCTAAGGCTTATTAAGGACGATTCTAAGGTTTTTGCCACTGAAAAACCAGAAGGATATATATTCAAATACAGAAAGAAAATATTCCAAATTGAAAATGATAAAATTGAAGTAGAACCTCAAGAGAAATCAAGTTATGAGTTTTTGCTTTCAGATTTTATAAAGTTTTCAAAAATACATAACTATTCAGACAAGATAGTTGCATCATATACTAAAACAGTTTGCAATCTATTCAATAATTATATTATTAATGGAGAGAAAATAAATCATACTATTGAGAACAATATTGATATTTCTGGAATTGAGAGTCCATATATTGGAACAAAATTTGATATTGGTTATGAATATATTCCGGATCAAGTGACAAAAGAATTGTGTCGAGAATCTGAATTATATAAAAATATATTCAAAGTTTTATTAGCAAATCTTAGAAAGGGAAAAGATGAAACTCATTGCATATTTCTAACTAAGAAAGAAGTTAATGAATGGAATATGATAATGAAATCTATTAAAATACGAAACCTCTACATTTGATTGTAGAGGTTTTATTTTATAAATTTATTACTGGGCGAATTGGTAATCCTTCATATTTCCAAGGCCCATGTAACTGAGAAGAATGATTTTCCGATGGAAATAAATTTATAGCCCATGCGCAGTTGGCTTTTGAAGGGGATGTGTTGTCTGCAACATGAGATGTCCATATATAAGAATCTATTTTATTTAGTGTCATTCCTTTACCTTCTTTTATGCCAGTTTCTGGAAAAAATATATAATTTCCATTTATTTTACTAATCAAAAACCACCCAGAACCAGTATATCCTTGTGCATTTTCATATTCTGGATCTTTACTAACATCTTTAATATATATTATTTTAACATTATCTAATAATTCTTTTGCTTGTGCTTTAGTTGGAATATGAAATTTATAATTATGGCATTTTTTAAATTGATATGCAGCATCATCTTCAAGTTGGAGTGCTTCTAATTTATCAGTCATTCCATATTTAGTAATATAATATTCAGGGTTAATATCTTTAACTGCCTTTGTATCTGGCCCATTATAAAATTTATAATGATCCCAATCATATTTTTTCTTATTTGGTTCTAATTCACCCCATGCATAATAATCACCAAACCAACTTTTATTATTATTTGGTTCACATGTTGCACCAAGATTATATTTACACCACAAAGTTTTAGAAGGTAGTCCAAGATCAACAACCTCCTTCATTAAATCTAGATATTCTTTAGTATAATCTCTATTCTAAATCTATTTAGATTTTATATTCTATACTTGGTCTTCATCATCAAAGTCATCTAGTGCTAACTAAATACCTCTATTAACTGCTTCTAATATTTTATACATATCCATAATTGTAGTATTCAGAATTCTTTTTATTTTCTTTTATATATAAAATTCCTTCTCCTTTATTAATTAGTCTATTTCCATAAATATCTGTGCAAGCTAATTCAATATCATGGCTGCCTAACATATATGGTTTAATAGACAAATAATTGTTAATACTTCTAAATAATGTTTCTTTTCGTCTATTATTAATATTTTCTGGAATATTATTTAATTCATTAACAGTTTCTACTGCTAGTTTCCAATCGACTTTATATCCAGGAATAAATGTATTTCTAATATCATATGGCCTAAATATTATATTGTGTCCTTGGCCAGTAGATATTGGGAATTGATGGTAGTAATACATTTCCATTATAGAAGTATCTGTTGAGAATTCATTGAAATCAATCCAATATTTTTCACCATTAATATAATCATAATCATTAATTTCAATTCCATATGTATCGTCAATATAGTCTTTTAAGAATAATCGAGAAGAATTGAAATTAAAATGATCTCTAATTACTGAATAATTATTTAATCCAATATTCTAATTATATTCATATGATCTGCCAATTATTTGTGATGTATATTTTACTGGGTATTGTGCAGCATACATTACATATATGTGGGCATTTTCATTATCTAATAAATTAGTATTTGGCAAACCATTTATTGTATATACATACCCAGTATATTTTTCTTCTTCGTCGTCATAATTAATTCCAGAAACATCTAAAATTCTATATGCAGTTTCATTAATTATTTGACCTATTTCATAATCAATACTTACATCCATATAATAACGGAATTTAATAACATCTTCAATATTAAATACTTGATCACCATTAAATGTTACATATGTTTCTTTATTGTCATAATCTAATTCTATATTAGATGAATCAATTGGGTATTCAGTAGTATTCAACACAAAGATTTTATATTGGTCATTAACATATTTTGCTAAACTGCAATCTATATCTGTTATTATATCAATATAAGAATCTGCATTATAATTTATATCTTTGTCCTCGTCTACTTTATATGAATCTATTACATATGCATTTTCAACTTTATAAATAATTTCTTTTAATAACGGATCATATACAAATACAGAAACTTTCTTGTCAGCAATAGAGGTATCAGCATATAAGAATATTTTATCTGGATTTTCATCAAGCATCATCAATCTTAGTGAACCTCCTTCTCCGCTGGCATCTATGCACCTTTCATTCATGGTATCAAATACAACATAATCATTATTCTTTGGAGTATCTAATACATATGATATATTGTCAAATTCCACAAAATTATTATCTAAATTATAATCAATATCATAAATATGATATGATTTTGGATATTTAGCTTTGCTTTCACAACGACTCATTATTTCATCTAGTTGTTCTTTATTCTATAATGAACCATCGATATTATATTTGTAGAAAGTTTCATCATTCAACGAAGAAACATTACTAATATACACATCCATTGGAATCGGCGCAGCTGTAACGCTAACTTTATTATCATATTTAGACGGGAATATATTATTATATTTGTCAAATGATCTATTAATCAAATCATATTGTCCCAATCTAGTGACTTTAATAGGAATAGTACTATTACATACATAATTTGCATCAATAATAGTTTCTAATACATTATCTAATAATTCTTTTTTATATGCATCTTGTTTTACTTGAATAAATTCCTCTATGTCATTAACAAATGTCTCGTCATGCATATATGATTTAGCTTCAATTAATGCTGGATTATTAGTTTCAGATATTCCAGAATTAATATTTTCAATATTTTCTATTGCATTATTATATATTTCAGAAATGCCAGCTTCTATAATATTGGTGATTTCTGATATGTCTTTTGAACAATCAATAGTAGTATTTGTTTCTGTTTCTATAGCACTTGAATCTAAATTAACAAATGCTTTTCTTTCTGAATGATATGTGTAGGTTGGCTGAATCTATTGTTCATTGACATATGCAGTATTAGTTGACATTGTATACTCTGTCTATATCAAATCCGATGTAAATGACACTTGACAACCACAATTGTCTCTATCTTTGAATAACATATCACCTTTAAGAATTTCTAATATATAATCGTCAGTAGAACAATCTAAATTATAATATTCTTCTTCACCTTCATTTACTATAATATTTGCGAATTTGTATCCATGTATAATAAACATTGGAATATCCCATTTGTTCTTTTCTGAATATTTGATATATGGTGTAGTAGAACAATCTAAATTAGGTTCAAGAATAACATATTGATCTACAATTTTTTGATTGCTATTAGCTAAATAAACTTTATAATTCTATAATTTGTATTTAGTATTTCCTGTTTCTGGATCAACAGTTTCTCTAATCATCCATTTAACATTAGTTCTCCAAGGACCATATGCATTATGAATATTAGCATTTTCTAATGTTATTATTGGAAGACAACTTGAATCAATATTAGCTTCTCTAGTTTCATCAAATAAGAATTTGATTTCGCCATCTTGGAATAATATTTCGGCAGATGAATCTATTGACATCCATTCATGCAATGTTCCAGAATCTGGTCGATTAACTAAATCAAATTCATATTCATCACCAAGAACAGGTGCTTCAATAGAATTAGAAATAGTTAATACTGACGTATCTATTTTAGTTCCGTCATCTGTTGAAAGATTAATAGAAATATCATATTTGTCAAATGCCGCTATTGGAGTTTCATCATAATCTATAAATCTCACAGCATTGTTTAATTCATTTAATGTACAAGAAACTATAGCGCTTGAATCTACAAATTCTGTAACGCCTTTAATATCTGCTGTATAATATTGAGCTTGAGAGAAATCATTCAAATGGTGTTGAGTTTGATAACCTTGTGTTTTTTGCCAACCAAAATAAATTCCTTCACCGGTAATATCAGCAATATATGCACCGACACCGATGATATGCTGTTCTAACCATTGTTTAACAGCAAATAACTTAGCCAGTGTTTCTTCATTTCTATAAATGAAAACTGGTTTAGTAGTAGGAATTTCTTTAATAGCAGTAAATGTTCCACTTGTTTCTATTTCACCAGTTTCTGCATTATATTTAGAAATAGTAGTTTTAAGTCTTTCACCGTCTTTGTTCTATTCATTGAAATGGTAAATCATTGAAAGTCTGTTCAACTTATTATAATTGGCGTAGTCTTCAATAGATATGTCATAATCGGCAAGTTTCTATTTTAAGAAATTGCCAGTTGATGAATCAAAAATCTGAACGGCAATATCAGTTAATTTATCATTAGTATCTTTAATTGAATACCACTCTTTGAATATAATATCCTGATAACCTAAGAATTTAATAGCGCGAATCAATGCTTTATATGTTCCGACATATGAGAATATTTGATCATATGTGAGCATTAACTCTTTAGATTTCTTGTTAATTAATTTGAAATCTTCACCCTATTCCTGATAATCCTATTCGGCAAATATATTTGAATAATATTTAGGATCTGGTACACCAAAATCTGTTAATAATGTTCTGAAGCGCTCATCCTCTCCTTCAACTTCAGATTTGAATGAAATAACACCCATGAAGAAAACATGCTCAGTATCATTATCATTTTTGGAACGCAAATAGATTCCTAAAAGATTTTGATATGCACCTTCTTCCTCGGCCTGGAAACCAACGGCAAATGAGAATGGTTCTGCATATTCAGATGGTTTTGGTTTATTTGCCATCGAAAAAGCAACTTCATCTTTATATTTTATTTCATATTCAGATGTACTATCTATTATTTTTAATTCACTATTAGTTTCAGGCTAAAAAACTAATGAATATTCAGATTCTTCATTAATATATGGGGTAGTATAATCAAATGTATCATCTTCATTTCTAACCTCTTCTAAAACTAATATTGTATCTGCTGCAATAAATTTAGATGAAACTCTATCTTGATAATAATCTCCAATATATCTAACAAATGGAAAATATACGCCAATATTTGGAACACTATCTTCAAAAATCTATTGAATAATGGACATTCCGGGATTTTCTACTAATTCAACTAAATCTATTTTTGACAAACTGATAGTCTAATAAAATTCGTGTTGTGTATCAGTTATATTTTCACCAGTATATATTGTTTTAATTATTGTGTATTCAGCATATTTACTTGAATCTGCCGGCTCTGTATCAACAATTTTATTTATGGTAAATATATCATTAATATTAAAAATATGTTCAAATGACTTATTTTTAACATTAATAGACACTTTTATTTTATTATCTTCTTTTAAAAACAATCTAGTGGCATAATTATAATATTTGACCTGAGATAATAAACCAGTAGATGATTCAATTTCATCATAACTATATACTGGCATATTATTATCATCTTCAGTGTGTTCAGTCGCAAATCTTACATAAAATTCGCCATTATTAACAAACTATATCTATAATGACTAAGGAAGTATTTTTAAAGTGGTATCTAAATTATCTTGTTTTGGAAACTAGATATCACCAATAAAATATCCATTGAGTGGAGCCTATAAATACTTTGATGCCAATTCACCAGGAACAAATTCCCATTGTAAAACATACTGTTTTTTCATTGGGATTTCATACCCCTTAGCAGTATAAAATTTCAAATTGGTAATATCATTAATTGAACCGCCCTAATTATTTGAATCTGAATTATATATCATATTAGTTTAATTTCTTTGAATTTTTTGGTAATGTAAAATTGAACTCAAGTTTAATTCTTTTAACCTGATTAATTAAAAACTCAATCATGCGTTCAATTTGTCTCATTGGAGTATCATTGAGAGGATTTGCAAACATTTCAGGAGAAACAACGTTTTTCATAATATTTCTTTCATAATCATATCCAAGATTTGTAAAATTGTCGTGTGTATGTTTCTCATCTTCAAAAAATGAATCAATATATTTTAATTTAGCCATTAAATCCAAATATAATTTTATTATTTATTATTAAAATAATAAATTCATATATTTTATACTATAAATAATAAAATCTAATATAATACAATATGTTAAGTTTGGATGATGACATTTTTAGTGAAGACGATGGAAATGTTGTAAATATAAAACCAAATATTTCTAAAGATCAAGGATTATTTACAGGTACTGGAATTTCTACACCAGTTGTATATAATACTATAATGAAAACTTTCATTCCTAGTGGGACGGTGAATGAATATTCTGCATTTCTTGGTTGGATATTAAATAAAGATAATTCTAAAGATCTAATAGATGTTTTATATCGTGGTTTTCTTTTCAAAGAACCATTACAATTCCCATTAACATTAAAGCCAATGTTTATATAGAGTTATATTGCTAGCGAATTTGAAAAAATAAAACAAACAATAAAAGAAAATATGCCAAGAATTAAAAGGCTAAAAAGAATAAATTTAAAAATGATAACAAAAGAGCATGCACTAATGTTATATTATCATTTAGATGATTTTATTGCAAGATACCAATCAATGTATGATTATATTGAAGCACAGAAATTAAAAGCACAAATAACCACATCTCCATTTTACGTTAATGACAATGGAATAATAAAACTATATAATTTTTAGACAAATGAATTAACAATTCCAGATTTAGAATCTGAAGGATTTTTCCTTGCATATTTTACATTTAAGAATAAAACTAAATAAAATTAAAACTTTTACAATTTTTATTATAAAATAATAGAACAAAAAATATTTAGAACATGAAGAAACTATTAGACATTTTGAAAAATTTTGTTAGCAAATTAGAGGCTAAAGAGAAAAAACAAGTAGAAGAACCAGTTAAAGTAGATAATCCTGTAGAAGATAACCAGGTAGAAGAAAACCCTGTAGAAGAAATCGATGATGTACATTGTTGTTGTATATGTGGCGTGCCAGAAACAGAAGTTAATATGGTTATTAGAAGCAATAATGACCAATATATTTGCGAAAAGTGTGCATCTATGGTTCATTTTCAAATTGATGAAATTAACAAATACGCTGATGAGGTGAACCAAATGCTTGCAGAACAAACAGAATTGACACACCCCCAAGAACAAGCTAAAAAAGAGCCAAAGAAAAATATAAAGGATGTTGTTCCAACTCCACATGAAATCAAAGAGTTTCTTGACGAATATGTGATTGGGCAAGACCAAGCTAAAATTAAATTAGCTGTTGGCGTATATAATCATTATAAGCGAATCCTTCAAAAGCAAGATGAAACTAATATTGAGAAGTCAAATCTTTTACTTTTGGGACATACTGGTTGCGGAAAAACGGAATTGGTCAAAACTATTGCAAAGCTTCTTGATGTTCCAATGGTTATAGTTGGTGCTACGTGTTTCACCCAAGCTGGGTATGTTGGTGAAGATGTTGAATCTATTTTGTCACGACTTTATCAAGCATCTGGAGATAATTTGGAAAAAGCTGAACGGGGAATTGTTTTTATTGATGAAATTGACAAGATTGCAAAACAAGGCGATAGTCCATCTATTACTAAAGATGTTTCTGGAGAAGGTGTTCAACAAGCATTATTAAAAATGCTCGAGGGCAGTAAAATTAAATTTGCACCAAATGGTGGTCGTAAACACCCAGAAAAAGAAATGATTGAGATCGACACAAATAATATATTGTTCGTATGTTCTGGCGCATTTGTTGGAATTGAAAAGCGAATTGAAAAACGTCTCAATATGCATGCTATTGGTTTTTCTTCAGATGAATCTAAGAAAAATGTATCAAAAGAAAATATTATTGAATATTTGACACCTGAAGATGTTCGTGCATATGGAATGATTCCTGAATTAGTCGGCAGACTTCCAATTATTACATATGTAAAGAATTTAACAAAAGAAGAATTGCGTCGAGTTTTAACAGAACCAAAAAATTCTATTATTAAACAATATACAAAGTTGTTTAAGATGGATGGAGTAAAACTTGAATTTGAAGATGATGCTCTCGATTATATCGTTGAAAAAGCAATGACATTGAAAACTGGAGCTCGCGGTCTTCGTTCAATTGTTGAAGAAATCATGACACAATATATGTATGATATTCCATCAACAAAGAAACGTAAGCTTGTAGTGACAAGGGATTATGCAGAAGAAATGTATGAGGCTAAACAAGCATATAGAGAATCTATAAATAATTAATTTTGTTCATATTGTTAAGAATTAATTTTAAGAAAAAGAGGTCTGTTGTGAAACAATACCTCTTTTTTGTGTATAATAATTGAATTAAAATGAATTAATAGTATGAGCGATCAATCAAATTTACCAACATTAAAAAAATATGGTAAAATCAAAGAGGTAACAATTAAAAAGGGTATTAATGTTGATACACATAAAAACCAATTTGAATATTATTATATTTCTTTTGTTGAGATAGTTGAAAAAGAGGAAGAACAACAAATTTTATTTAGAAAGAAAAAAGTTATTATCCCTGAGGAAGTGAAACGAATTGTTCCATTTTCTTTTAAATCATTAGAGGATGCTAAAGACTTTGCGCAGTATCTTCCAGGGATGTCATTAAAGGGTTTTAGATTTTCTAAAGATTTTAATGAAGTTAATTTTAATATTTCATATGAAACATATAAAATTTTAATAGAAAATATTGACACTCCTATTTATATTAAATTTATTAAAGATACTGAGCATCCACGAGTATATTCAAAAAGAAAAACTGGAGAAATAACACAATTTTATGGTAATGATTTAGATGTTAATCGAGAGCCATCTGGAGAATTTTATCAATATAATGAAATAATTGTAGATTATTTTTTTACAGGTGTTGCATGGGATACTGGTTATAAATGTATAATTCCAAATATGGAAAAATCCATAAGTGAAATTAAAAATTTTGAAAATGAAAATACTCATAAATTTGTTTTAATTGAGCAATGAAATTAAATAAGCATACATATGTAGATATAGTGGAAAAGAATGTAGAAACACAATATACATTTAAATCTGATCTATATTACCGTACAGTTTTGGGATATAAAGTTAATATTATAACCGAATATGATATTAAACTGTTTGGAAAAATATTTCACAAATCAAAAACAAAAGAACTTCCATTTTTATTTAGAACTTTAGAAATGGCAAAAGATTTTTGTGAAATAAATCCAAAATACGAAAAAGTATATTTTCAAGATAGGGAAGATGGGACATGTGTCAGATTTTATACATATCAATTGGTGGTTAATAAATCTATTATCGGTTATATATGGTGGCACAATGAATCAGTAATTATTGATCATACCGGAAATATGAATATGACATTTAATTTTAGCCATAATTCTATTGTATATGGGTTTGTTAAAAATATCGAGCTTGATAATTGGGTGAATACAAATTATTTAAGTGATGTTAGATATTATGGATTTACAACTAAATTGTCAGAACTGGTAAAACCCATTATTAATACAACTGATACTGAAAAACATTGGAGATTTGAATTAATTGAAAATAAGTAATTATGAAACAAATATCAAAATATGTAAAGATACGTGAAGTAACTGTTCAAAACCCAAATAGTAAATACAAAACATGTTTTGAAGTAGAAATGATAACAAATTATGAAACTTTATTATTTGGACATATTATTAAAACAAAAACAACTTCGCATATTGTTCCATTTAGATTTAAAACTTTAGAAATTGCAAAAGATTTTTGTGAAGTAAATCCTGATATGAGTATAGAGACTTCATTTTCTAAAATGGTGACAAGACTGCGAACAATTACATACAAAACCTGGGTAATATATAAAAATGACAAAAAAATTGCATATATAAAATGGGATGATAATTTTGTTATTAACAATTGCTGTAATGAACAATTTCATAGTGCAATTGATTCTATTGTTGACAAATTTGTTACAAATATCAAATTTTCAGGATATGCTGCATGTTATGAAGATATAAAATTCGAAAATGAACAAAATAAATTAGGCGAATTATGTATGATAACAAATGTCCAATATAAAAGTAAAGAAATAGTAAATGAATGGAATTATAAATTAGTTGAACAATGACACAAGAAGAATTAAATAATTTAAAAATTGGTGAAAAAGCTGTAGATATTCAAGAATACTATTGGGGGCCTAATGGAAAAATTCTTGCATATAAAGTTACCATTTATACATGTGTAAAGTATCTTTTGTTTTTTAAAAAAATTAAAGAATATACGTTTCCGTTTTACTTTGTTTCTAAAGAATTTGCATTAGAATTTTTAAAAGTATATGAGAATTATGATTTTATACCTGAACATTATAATGGATTTTTGTTATTTAATAAAAATATACAAAATCAAAAATTTTATTATAAAATGATTAGCGCCTATCATAAATTAACAACAGCTGAAACAAATCATGATGCGCTACTTGAAAATGGTATATGGAACGGATTAGTTTGTCCAATTGAGCATTATGGTATCTTATATCATTCGAAATCCAAATGTTTTAGTTATTCATATATTGAAGAAAAAGAACAAATAGCAGCTAAAGAAGGTACAACAGGAAAAACATATTCATTTAAAATGATTGAAGAAAAATGAAGGCTGATATATTAAATAGTTTAAAACTTGGTGAAAAAGCTGCTGATATTCAAGAATATTATTGGGGTATAAATGGAGAAAGACTTGTGTATAAGGTAACTATATACACATGTGAAAAAGTTCCATTTTTAAGAATATTTAAAAAACGACATATAGATGAATATGTAGTTCCATTTTATTTTGAAACAAAAGAACTTGCTCAAGAATATATTGAATATAGTGATAAGGTTTGGTTTAGACCGCTGACAGGTGATGGCTATGCTTTATTTTTAACTAATTATGAAAAACAAAAATATGATTATTATTTAGTAAGTGCAGCAGAATATTTTTCAGCACCTATATCTAAAGATCATATTATGTATACAGGCGGTGTTTGGAATGGAAAAGTAAATTTTGGTTCATATAGTAAACAATTATATAAAACACAAAGTATTTACTTTACACAAGTATTTGAAAAAGAAAAAAGAGCTTCAAAGGAAGGTACAATAGGAAAAACATATTCATTTAAAATGATTGAAGAAAATGAAAAAGGATACATTAAATAATTTAAAAGTCGGTGAACAACTTGTAGAAATGCAAGAATACACTTTACATAATATGAATGTTATTGAGGTAACATTATATAAATGTATATTATCCTTTTTTGGATTTAAAAAAATTAAAACATACGTGTTTCCATTTTATTTTACATCAAAAGAATTGGTGGAAGGATTTTTAAAATTTTACAATTATTTTAAAATAGGCAGAGATCCACTCAGGTGGTTTGATGATATTAAATGTATTTCGCTAGTTGTAAAGGGCCAAACAGGAAAATATCATATGGTTGATGAATATAAATGTATTGATTACTATGACCGCCGTATTTCTAACCCATACACATTTAATCCGTGTGCATTAGAAGAAAAAGGTATTTGGGATGGAAAATTAAATGATACCACTGATATGTATCCTAGTCATATGAATCAAAGCTATAATTTTATGGAATTGCTTGATAGATGTAATATACCGATAAAAAGTGGAAAAACATATATATTTAAAATGATTGAAGAAAAATAATGTAACTTCTATTTTTTAGTTTTAAACAATTTTTATATTTTTGTATCAAATTTTAAAAATAAATGACAAAAGAAGAATTATTAACATACAAAGATGGCGAAAAAGCTGTTGAAATGCAAGAGTTTCAAATTGCTGCTACAGATACAGTTTGTCCTGGACCAATAGTATATAAAGTTACAATATATTCAAATATCAAAAAGGGCTTTTTCGGAAATGTTAAATATGACAAATATATATTTCCATTTTATTTTAATTCAAAAAAGCTTGTTGAAGATTTTTTAAAGTATTTTGATTATTTTTACGTTGAAGACGGAGAATATTGGGATGGACAAGATATAGATTGTTTAATGTTAAAAATGTATGATTTTGATTATTCATATTATATGAATGATTGCATTAAGTCAGAATCAACTGCTGCTAATAACAAGTCACAATTACAAGAGAATGGCATATGGGACGGGTATGTAGTTAATAATAATGACGGACGGTATTGGATGTTTAACCGTACTAAAATATATTTTACTGATATTTTAAAATTAAAATGTATTCCAATTGAAACTAAAAATATGTATCATTACAAAATGACAAAAGACTAATTAATTTGGTATGGACAAACAACTATTAAATACATTAAATAAAGGAGAAAAACTTGTTGAAATGACAGAAGTTACAGTAAACGAAGAAACCGTCATTAAAACTATATTATATACGTGCGTACGCATAAATATTTTCAATAAACGAAAAATTGAAACGTATGAGTTTCCATTTTATTTTGAAACAAAAGAATTAGCTGAAGAATTTTTGAAATATTGGGATGATTTATGGATATGTGAAACAACATATTGGAATAATAAACCTAAACCATGTTTTGGATTATATGTTGATGGCCAAGAAACTATGCCATATATAATGGTAGATTCTTGGAGAAATGATGTGTTTAATATTGATCCTATAAACCAATTAACAAAAAACGGCATATGGGGCGGACAAGTTGTAAAATATGATAAAGGCCGGCACTTTACATTTAAAGGAGATTGTTTTGATTACAAAAAAATATTTGATCTAGAAAATGTAGGCAAAAATACAAATAAAACTTATATTTTTAAAATGGTAAAAGATTGAAACTTTTAATTATTTTATATTATAATTAAATAAAGATTAATTAATTTAAATAATAGAAAACTATGGCAAAAACAAAAAAGAATGAGGCAACTGTAGCTGTTGTTAAACCAGAAACAGAAATTAGTAACGGAACTATCACGATTTCAAATCAAGAACTTACTAAGGCGGTCGGATTTGATTATGAGAAACAAGTAGCTTTGCTGTCTCCATCTCAACGTAAAGCATATTTGGCTAAAGCCGGCACAATTGATGAAACTAATCTTGCAAGTATTCAAACTTATGGTTCTGATATTTCTAAGAATATTGAATCTAATGGTGATGAGTTGCTTGCACATGTTCGTTCTAATAATACCAATAATGAGGTTAATGTAATGATTAATGATTTGTTGGCAGAACTTAAGATGGTTGATGTTGATGAGCTTCAGACAACCAGTGTTAAACGAATTCTTAGAAAGATTCCAGTTATTCGTCATTTGGTTATGTCTGCTGAGAAAGTTATGATCAAATATGACACAATTAAAAATAATGTTGATCAGATTTCTGCACGAATCAAGCAGCATAAGATTATTGCAGAACGTGATAATAATATGTTGGAGATTATTTTCAATAATAACTGCAAATATATTGAAGATATTCGCGAGCTTATTATTGCAGCCAAGGTGAAGAATGAAGAGTTGCTGAAGCACATTGATTATATGAAGGAGCATCCAGAGGAGTTTACACCAATCAATGTCAGCGATGCACAAAGTTTCCAAAATGCATTGGCAAAACGAATTGCAGATATGCAAATTACTGAATATGTTTTCAATCAGAATTTGTTCCAGATTCGTGCAATCCAGCATAATAATATGTCATTGTCTGACAAGGCAGAATCTATTGCAACAACTGTTATTCCTATTTGGAAAAATCAATTAGCGCTTTCTGTTATTATGGTTAATCAACAAGAGAGCATTGCTGCACAGAAGAAAATCACAGATACAACAAATCAGATTTTGCGTAAGAATTCAGAAATGATGAAGATGAATTCTATTAATGTTGCAAAGGCTAATGAGGAAGCTATTGTTTCTCTTGACACATTGCAAGCAACAACTAAGGATCTTATTGATACTATTACTGAAGTTAAGAAGATTCAGACTGAGGGCAATAAGATGCGTGAAACACTTGAGCATAATTTGGTTGAGTATGGAACTCAGCTTACAAATAAGATTAATGAACTTACGAATGAGTAATTTGTAAAGTGGCAGATAATTCTAAAAATATTAAAACATATAGATTAGTAGAGATACCAGTTAATGGAACTGGCATTTCTGCTGGTTCATTATGTCCAGTTAAGCCTCACCAGGTTTTTGTTATTGGTGACAAATATAAAATTATTACCAGAGTTTTGGAGAAACTATATGTTTGTAAAGCATATATTGATGTTGTTGAAGATTTGCCAGGTGAATGTTTAGATATTGTTATTATGAAACAAATTGGTGGAACAACTAGTGCTATTTGGCCATTATCAGAGAGTGATTGTGAATTTTTGCATATTAAATATGAAAATGGACTATTAGCATTTCCGGCAACATATGATTTTAAACGAGTGGTATGAGAACAAATGAACATACATATGCAACTATTAAAAAACTTGATAATTATGAGTTATACAAAGTTGTGATTAAACGAACATGGGATACTAATGGTATATTTGGTATAAAATCCCATGAAGATATAGAAGAAATTCCATTTGTATTTTTGTCTGATGAAATAGCTAAAGATTTTGTTTCAGTTTTACCAGATAAAATTGAAAAGACATCAATAAAAAAATATGAGTGTGAAATCTGCCATTTATGTTATGTTTCATATGAAACATATAAATTGATTATTGGAAATTTTGAAGTATATGTTAAATGGAATTGGACAAATCGACATAGAGATGGTTTTTTAACAACACAAACATTTTTAAAACCTAATAAAAAAGAACCGGTTGCAGAATCATTTATGTTAAAAGGAACACCACAAAGATATACAAATGGAATAATTACAACAGGTGAATATAAAAAATTATCTGAATTGATAAGTTATTTAAAAGATAAAGAAAAAATTGAAAATAGTAATGAACAAACTTTTGAATTAATTCCAAATGCATAATATATTTCGACATATTGAACAACCTACATTGAATATTGAATCTATTGGTTGTTATGATCCATATGCAGATTTGCAAAAAGAATTTCGTGAGCCTAAAAAGGTTTATGTTGCAAGTTTAGATTATAAAATTAATTCTTTATTTAGAACATATAATAAGGCTGTATATATTCCAATAATGTTTGAAGATGAAAATGATATTAAATTAATATTTTCTCATTATGATAATTTATACTTTAGAATTATAGTA
>OCTX012258290.1_pt1 | contig 19720 bp, 16 predicted proteins | sample 1539691 | NCBI WGS metagenome assembly OCTX01 (sample SAMN02144231, study PRJEB22623) | gut metagenome | biome: sheep rumen | host: Ovis aries | place: New Zealand
AATAACAGTTGTAAGTTTTGTGCACTATTGCGTGGGCAAAGGTACAACTTCACTACAACTGCTACAAGATGCATTTTATCGAATGCTTACTCCAAAGTTACGAAAAAAATTGCAAAAGATAAAATCACATGAAGAAATTGTTGCCAAACGATGGATACATGGACGACTGACACCTGTTCAATTCAAGACATATACCATCAGTTTCCCGTGAAGAACGACTTGATTGAGTCCATGAAGGGGGTGAGGCGTGTTCTCCACCCCCTTTCGTTTTCGTAGGTGTAGCTGACGCAGAGACGTTTTTTGGCGCGTGAGAGAGCCACATAGAATTTGCGGGCGTCCTCCATCCGCTCCCGTCGGGCCTGCTCCACCTCCTCATCAGAATAATTATAGGGACGCTCAAGCACCTGATTGACACGGTAGAAGGGATATGTGCCGTCGTTGGCGGAGAGAATGACGACATTCTCGAACTCCAGTCCCTTCCCTTTGTGGACGGTCATGACGAAAATGCGGTCGGTCATCAATCCGTCGGCATTGATGAGGTCGCCCTCGTTGATGCTGGCCGTCATGTCGTTGACGTGGGTGAGAATCTGCGAGCAAATGGTTTCCTCATAGGCTTTCTCCGGATTGACCCACTCGTTCTGCGCATAGTTGAGGAAGAGGTCGAACTTGGTGCCAAGATCCTGAATGAGGTTGAGTTTGAGGAATTGATAATACACATTCTTCAGCTGGTCGACGAGCGTGAGTCCGACGTATGCCACCGGTATGTTCATGCTGTCCTGGATTTGCCCGGATATGGCGGCAAGGGGCATCATGCGGTCTTTCACCCTCTTGACAGCTCGTTGAGTGAGAAAGCTTAAACGTTCCTTCTGTTTTTTCATGGAATGAGCATAGCAGTAGTCTACGAGGTACTTCGTAGCCATAATGTCCTCATTGGCAAGATGTGAGTTTTTTCCCTGGAGCTTGAGTGCCTTGAGGAGGAATTCCAACTTGTACATACGGAGGAAGGGCCTGACACACTTGATGAGGTGCAGCGAGTCATAGGTGTCGAGCACAACTTCCTCGTGCAGTTCCCTCATGACGTTATTACGCAGGATTTGGTAGTCGTAGTTGACGTTATGTCCGAGCACAGGTCTGGCTCCAATGTAGTCGATAAAGAGCTGCAGCCCTTTCTCTCTCGACAGATGCTCCGACTGTCTGTAGAACTCTTTCAACGGATTGGGAATATCTCCGAGCATATCCGGTATCTCCTTGTCGGTGTGCATGACGATATTGATTTCCGATCCAGGTACAATCTGCCCTTTATTAACCTTGAATGCCGCGATTTGCACGATGTCGTCCTCCAGCACGTTGAGTCCGGTGGTCTCGGTGTCGAAGAAAACAAATTCCTCGTTCATATAGCGCTCGTTGAACTCGTCGACATAAGGCCGCGGGCGAATGAGGTCGGAGGGCGTCATCATCAGCTCCTTCATGTCGGCAATAAACTCACGCGCTTTCATTCTCGAGGGCATGGCGTCGATGCCATAGACAAGCCTTGACCAAGCTGCATAGTTGAACTCGTTGGCATGAAGGCAGAAGAAAGCCGCCAATGTCTTATAGTCCTTTGTGCGGAACATGTCGGTGCCTGAGATCTTGAAATGAGCGATGTTATGCGCTGAGAGCGATTCGCTGATTCGGTCAGCAATCTCGTTAGTCGGAACAAGAATTGCCAGTCGCTCATCGTCGAAGCCCAGATAGTAATTGATCATTTTCAGCACGCGAGCGGACTCATCCTGAGGTGTGGGATTGCCAGTGAGTATGAGGTCGTACTTCCCGTGCGGACAGTCGTTGGTGTGTTGGGGAAGCAGGTCGGGCCTGACAAGCAATTCGTTCTGCGCATAAGCGTTGAAGATGTCGAGGAGATATTTTGGAGACCGGTAGTTTTTTCCGAGATGTAGGATATTGGATCCGCATCTCATTTTCAGTCTTTCCAGCTGACCGAGCTTGGCACCAAGGAAAGAGAAGATGGCCTGCTGCTCGTCGCCGAGGTAGAGAACGGTGAAGTCGTCAGAGTCGTCGGTCAGCTCGTCGACAATGGCAGCCTGCAAGGCGTTGAGGTCCTGCACCTCGTCAATCTGAATCCATCTGAACCGCTGATACTGACGGGCTTTGTCGTGCCGGATTTCCTCATAAGCCAGAATGAGAATATCCGTGAAACTGATGAGCTGATGCTGCTTCTTGTAAAGGCGGTATTGCAGCGCATATTTCACTTCGCGGCACTGAATCGAGTATTTGTCGTTCTGGCGGTTGTCAGGCAGTTTGGAAGGGTCGAGCGCCACGCTCTTTGCGATTTGATAGAGCGGCTCAAACTCCTTTTTAGGCATGAAGACAGCACTTTCGGGCTGGTGTGCCTCCCGCTGAGAGATATATGCATCGATATTGTCGATGAAAGAGACCATACCTTTATTGACTTTTCCGCTGGCAAAGGAGAAGAAGTCATGGTCGAGGTTGAGGCAGATGTCCGTAAGGTCGTCCTCGTCGATGATTCCGGTGTTCTCCGGGATGACCGCGTTGTTGAAGAGGAAATTGCTGCAGTAGCGGTGTATGTTTCCGACAAAGATTTTGGAGGCGTCCTCTCCCAGCCGCTGCATGATACGGTCGTGCATGCCGCGGGAGGCACGGTTGGTGAAGGTGAGGCACATCATGTCTTCAAAAGCGATACCGTTTTGTTTGGCCCGCACCACGCGCTCAGCGAGTATGTCAGTCTTTCCACAGCCCGGAGGGGCAAGAACGAGGAATCGCCCGTGGTTGGCGTTGATGGCTTGAAGTTGGTCTTTGTCGTAGGTTTTCATAGAAATGAGAGTAAAAATGGGAGTAAAAGTGGGAGTAAAAGTGGGAGTAAAAGTGGAAGTAGAAGTGGGAGTAAACAAGCCTTTGGCTTGAGGACGATAGTTTTGGGAATGACTGTCGGCAGTCCTCTGATTTTAAGGCGGACATACATGAAGTAAGTCCCTACAGCAATCAAAATGCGAAAAAGGAAAAGCCTATATGAACGATGCCGCCAGGCGGAAACCGACGTAACGGGTTTTATAATCCGGATTCATAAAGAGTCTTTTGGAAACCCTGCAGTCCGACGCTTTTGCGTTCCAACTGCCTCCACGAATGACTTTGTATGCCCCAGTTGGAGGTCCCTTGGGATTTTCGAAGACGCCATTGAGTGCATAAGAGTTGTGATACCAATCCTGGCACCATTCGCCTATATTGCCCGACATGTCATAGATGCCGAGTTCATTGGGCTTCTTGAGTTTCACTTCATGAGATGTTGCGTTGCTGTTGTCGTGCATCCAGCAGAAATCCGTGAGATTCTTGTCGTTGCACCCCGCATATTTGAAATGCCGGCTCTTGATTCCTCCTCTGGCGGCGAACTCCCACTCCGCCTCAGTAGGAAGCCGGAATTCACGGCCAAATCTTTCGTTCAGTCTTAGTATGAATTCATTCGCCTCATACCAGGTGACTCTCTCCACAGGAAGTTCGAACCCGTTGAAATGGCTAGGTGTCTCAATATCCATGACAGCCCTCCAAAGCGCCTGTGTGACCGGTGCGTCAGCGATGTAGAACGAATCGACCATGACATTGGCCGCCGGCTTCTCATCGAAACTGGAATATATTCCCTGCTCCGGTGTAGCCCCAAGAGAGAATGCCCCACCCTCCACCTTGATGAGATTGACTTTGCAATTATTGACGATGGTGGTGTCTTCTTCATTTGGCTCATCCTCTTCTGGCGGTATTGAAACAGTAGAATCCAGAGCAGCAGCAACAGAACGGAGCAGATGATTGACCAACTGGAGCTGGAATCCGTTTTTCTTCGCAATGGCGTCAGCCAGTGCGTTGATTTTAAGGTTTTTAAATTCCAGCGACTCGTCGTTGAGAGCAAGAATAGCCTGTGCAAACCGTGCAGCAATGGCCTTTTCGAGAATAGTCCTATAAGCAGGATTCTGAAAAGCGCCAAAATCGGAAAGGATATTGACAAACCTAAGTTCGTTCAAGATGTCCTTTCCGAATTGTTGTATTGCTTTCTGTGTAGCCTGCTGTATGGTCATTATTTAAAGGGTGTGATGATCAATATCCGATGGGATGGTTGAGTTCAAGTGCGATGTTCTCAGGCAGGCTGAGTGCTTTCTTCACTTCGTCGTAGTTCATCATGGCCCTGGGCACGGTCTTGAGTCCGAGCGCCGCACACATGAGGCAGATGTTCTGTGAGGCATAGCCTGCGTCCATGGCTCCGTAGTGCTCTGCGTTTCCCCGGAACTTGCTGAGGTCGCTGACCAGGAGAATGAAAGCAGGAGCCACAGCCATGGCCGACTGACGCTCGCAGAGTATAGGCCTGATGTCTTTGTCTGTCACTTCGGTCAATGTGTTGGCCTTGGGATCATATAGAGACACACCTTTTGCCGTGCAGAGATATGCCTTGATGTCCTGCGCGTTCGTGGCTGTAGGAATGGTGAGCAGTCCGCGTTCGGGATTGTTGATTCCGCATGCCGCCCAGAGAAGGTTGGATATTTGCTGGTCAGTGACAGGTTTGGTCTGGTAGTCACGGTAAGAACGCCGTTTCTGCATAGCCTCTGTGATAGAGACTTTCATGTTCATGTCGGGCTGAGGCAGACTCTTGACTTTCTGGGCAAAAAGGCCCATGGAAGAGAAAGCCATGAAAGCGATAGCAAAAATAATTCTTTTCATTATTTTCTCAATAATTTTTTTTGTTGTGATAAAAGTTGAATTGATAAAACGTTGCAAAAATACGAAAAAAAACGAAAGGAATGAAATTTAAGACGGAAAAAATGTAGAAGAGGCATGAGGCCGCGTTGTTAACTCGGCATACGATACCGCTCTTTTGGTTTGGGGTTATACGAAAAATCAAAAAAAAGAGGCTGTTCTGCCTCCTTTGCTGTTGATTATGCCTATCATCATTTTCTGCCAGTCTTTGGCTGGTGGTTGTGGTTGTCGTGATTCGATTTCGGCATATTGCCATGCGGCTTCGGTTGGTTCTGCGGCTCATTGCCATAGCGTCCAGCCTGAGGAGCCTGGTAATGCTTCTTGGCCACCACTGAGTTGTAAGCCGACTTGGCATAGGCCTGCGCGTTGGCACTGGTGATTCGCTTCGGGTTGTAGGAGATGTAGACGGTGTTGCCCTTGAAATAGGCGTTCTTGATGCCCTTCACCGCGATGAGCTGACTCACAATCTGGTTCTTCTGCAGTTGAGTGGTTTTCCTGAGCTTGACCGAGGTGGTCTTAAGTTTATGGTACCTCGGGTGTCCCTGCTCGGTTGTCACGCTGGTGGTGTTCGTTGCCATCACGTTGGTGGTGGCGAGTGTCATGATGCAAACGGCAATCATGATGATGGTGTAAATGTTCTTTCTCATAATGTTCAAGTGTTTTGTGGACTTGAATAACAATTCTCTGTCCCGGTTAATATTATTTACGATTTACTATTTACGATTTACTATTTATTTTGATATTTTTAAATTAATCAATTTTTCTGTGTTCCGCAACTACGAGAAATATATGGCGTATCTGGATCCTTTATTCGACATTGATTTTGTTTTCTGGTGCAAAGTTAGGGAAAGAAATTCACCCGCCAACGTTGAAATTCCTAAAAAAACGGGGGAAAAAGCCGAATCTTTGTAGGGATTTGCGATTCATGCAACTGCAAAAAAAAAGTCTTCTCGTTTTCATGAAGACAAGAAGACGAGAAGACAAGGCGATAGTCTGCCATGACCAGCATGTCAATGGAACAGAAGATGAGGCAAGTTTATTTTAACCTTACTAAATATAACAACTCTTACTAAATATTACAACAGTTAGAAGATACCCGACAAAAAGGAGACGTCTTAAACGGACGTCATTATTTAACAATGAGGGAATAAGGATAAGTAGTTGGAGGTGCGGGCTTCTTGCGCTCATACGGGTTGAATGTATAGGGAGCGTAGTTGTTTTTAGGGCATCCCACGACAAGAAGATAGGCGTGAAGGATGTTGTCGTTAGTTTTGTACTTGATTTTACCTTTCACGTTGTCGTACACGGGGAAATAAGAGGGGCTGAGATTCTTGTCGACGAGGATAATACCATATCGGTAGGCATCCTCCAAGGGATTATTCGGCTGAGCATTAAAAACTACCGTCTTTTTCTTTTCAGAAAGGGGGAGCTCGATGACGTTGAATCCGTAGGTTTCCGGCAGAAATTCTTTTTGGGGCGTGATGACGGTGGTCTTCCCCTTGGTCTGAGTGTCTACGGGTGTGAGCAGCTGGCATGCATGCTGCTTATGTGAGGCTTTGACCCTTGGGAAGTCGAAGGTGATGAGGCGTGCGTAACAGTCGTACATCTCGTCAGCCATCTGGGCAGGAGAGAGGCTGAAAAGGCGCATATAGGTGGAGGCCGGGTCTTCTCCGCGCTTGCCCGCCCGGAAGAGGTCGGCGATGACGGTCTTTCCATGCTTCATGGCCCAGTATTCCAGTACATAAGGTGAGCGATAGATATTCTCTCCGTCGAGGAATCGCTTGTGGAAGGCTTTTCTGAAGGCTTGCCAATGGTAGTTCTCGTCGGACACCCAGTTGGGGTTGACATTCCAGAGCATCCACTGGGAAGCCATCTCGAAGATGCCTCCCCCACTCCATGCCTGCCCAGCGCCGTCGGCCATGATCTGCGACTGGAAGGAATGTCCGAGCTCATGGGCTATGCAGTTGAGCGTCTTGTCCTTCACACGGTTGGGCGCAATCCAGAGCGCACCGATGGTGTTATCGTAGTCACCGCCGTAGGCCGTTCCCTCGAGTGAATAGTTGAGCATCACCATCATGCGGTATTGCTCTGACTTGGAGCCAGGCAGCACGAACTTCAGGTCATTCTTATAAAAGGTGTAGAACTGCTCGAGTTTAGCCAGCAGGTTGTCCAAGTCGACAGACATATCGTGTCCCTCGAGCTGAGGTGGATTCGAGAGGTCGTTGCCAAATCCTTTTTCCCAAAAGACGACGATATTGTCGGTATAGGCCATGCGTGCATAGCTCCACTTGGAGTCCGGATTGCTGAAGTCATTGTCTTTAAGATCGTTGGGGATATAGATTTGCTTTCCCGGCGGAGGCGTAAGCGTCTGCGCGGAGATATTGAGTACGGTGGCTGTTGCCAGAAGAAAAGCAAGAATGGATAAGCGTAAAGATTTCATATTATCATGTGATTAGTCAGTTTATTTTTGCAAATGTAGTGATTTTATTTCAAATAGAAGGAATAGTTGGGCGTAAAAAGTGAACAGTTCATGGATAATAATGAAAAGTTTGACAATAAAATTTCACTTTCTTCAACTTGCAGTCCGTTAAATCAGAATTTTTCCGTAAATTTGCAAAATAATACTAAAAAAATATTAAAATATGGAAAAAAGAGTAGCTCCAGGCATTTATTATATTGGAGCAGATGACAAAGAGCTGGATTTGTTTGAAGGCCAGTATATCCTTCCTGAAGGAATTTCTTACAACTCATACGTGATTATGGACGAGAAGATCGCCATCATGGACACGATCGACGCCCGTAAGACGAATGAATGGCTTGAGAACCTGGAATCCACTTTAGGCGGCAAGACCCCGACCTACCTTGTGGTTCACCACATGGAGCCCGACCACTCGTCGAACGTTAAGCTGATTCTGGAAAAATATCCTGACATCAAGCTGGTATGCAGCCAGAAGGCTGTAGCGATGGTGAAGCGGTTCTTCGGCGTAGAATTGGCAGCGGAGCGTCTGGTCATCATGGGCGAAGGCAGCAAGCTGGAGCTGGGCGAGCACACGCTTCAGTTCTTCACCGCTCCGATGGTCCACTGGCCAGAGGTGTTGATGTCGTACGACCTGACAGAGCAGGTGTTGTTCTCTGCCGATGCATTCGGAAAATTCGGCGCATTGTCGTATGACGACCCGGAAGGCTGGGCATGCGAGGCACGCCGCTATTACTTCAACATCGTAGGCAAATACGGCAACATGGTTCAGACGGTATTGAAGAAGCTGGGCGGTCTGTCCATCAAGATGATCTGCCCGCTCCACGGTCCCGTTCTTGACACCGACCTCTCCTATTATATCGACCTCTACAACACATGGAGCAGCTATGAGCCAGAGGACAAGGGCATCTTCATCGCCTACTGTTCGCTTCACGGCAACACGGAGGAGGCAGCCCTCAAGCTGGCAAGCATCCTGAAGAGCGACTCCAGCGAGAAGGTATCGGTGAGCGACCTTCGCCGCGACGACATGGCTGAGGCCATCGAGGATGCCTTCCGCTACGACCGCCTGGTATTGGCCGCCCCGACCTACGACGGTGGTGTGATGCCTATCATGGAGGACTTTATGAACCACCTGAAGATAAAGAACTTCCAGAACCGGAAAGTGGCATTCATCGAGAACGGCACCTGGGCTCCCGCAGCCGGAAAGAAGATGCGTGAGTTCATGTCGGCACTGAAAGGAATTGAGATTGTGGATCCGCTGGTGACCGTGGAGTCGACGGTGAAGCCGAAGACCGTAGAGGACCTAAAGACATTGGCCGAGGCCTTGCTGGCTGAATAGAGAGCATCTATATACGTTTTCGGACAGACATAAAGTAAGCCGATTTCGGACATACATATAGTAAGTCCCAATATACGTGGGATTTCGGACATACATATAGTAAGTCCCTACAATACAAATTAATCTTAACACCTCCTGCCCCATGACAAAAGTAATTATTCTTGGCGCATTGCTTCTGAGCAGTTCGTCGATACAGGCACAGGACAGCGAAGCCGTCAGTTCGTTCGCCTCGTCACTGAGCAGTTTGAAAAACGAGATTGCGAGCAACTATCATAGTTCCGCGACAGTCAGTCCCTACTATTACCGGTTGCTGGATCCGGGGGTCTATAACGCTTCAGCTGCCAAGCATGTGATGACGTTGTCGGACAACGAGTCAAGCGGTGACTACCGTGACGAGCTAAACCAGTCCATTGACCAAAGTCTTCTGAACCTCTACCTCAAACAACCTTCCAAGGTGAAATATTCCAACGAACATCTTGAAGAGGAGGAACTGGTTACGGCTGAGAGCCCTGCCGAAGAGGTGATTCCAAACACGAAGGTGGACGACATCCTGACGAAGGAACTTCAGGAAACTCCAGCCACGGCTATCGACGATAGCATCGTGGACATCGGGCTAAAGGTGGAAAAACCAAATTTCTGGACACGGAAGGGCGAGTTTTCCCTTCAGTTCTCCCAGAACTACTTCAGCGACAACTGGTACAAAGGCGGTAACAACAGCCAGAACCTGCTTTCCGCCATCATCCTTGAGGCTAACTACGACGACACGAAACGCATCAAATGGGAAAACCGCCTGGAGCTCCGTCTCGGCTTCATGACCACGACGAGTGACACCTGCCACACGTTCCTGACGAGCAACGACAAGATAGACCTGACGAGCAAGCTGGGCATCAAGGCAAAAAAATCATGGTACTACACGGTGAGCGCCGAGGCCAAGTCTCAGTTCATGCCAGGCTACAAGACGAACGACCGCAGACGTTACAGCAGCTTCCTTTCCCCGTTGGACGTTTACCTGTCAATCGGTATGGACTTCAAGCCCACACTGAAGAACGGCAACGAGTTCTCCCTGGCCCTGCTGCCTGTTTCCTACAAGATGCGCTATCTGCGCGACCATGACGAGAACATCCACAGCGTCTATAACATGATTGGCAAGGATGTCACGCACGACATCGGTTCGAAGATAGAGATGAACTCGAAGCTGAAGCTGGCCAAGGACTTCTTCTGGAAATCCCGCTTCTATTTCTTCACCGCCTACGACTATGCCGAGGGTGAATGGGAAAACAGCTTCCAATACCAGTTCTCAAAATACATCAGTGCTGAGGTGTTCACCCTGTGGCGCTTCGATGACAACCGCGACAGGAAATACTATGACGACAACTTAGGCTATTTCCAGTTCAAGGAGTACTTCACGCTGGGCCTGACGTATGCGTTCTAAGTTTAGAAAAGCTATAATTAAAAGAACTGCCACCTTTGGATTTCTAAAGGTGGCAGTTTTCTTTGGGGGGGCGGCAAGAATCTGTATGGGTAATAACCAAACTGTCTTAAACATGAAAGTCATCAAAAAACTTTCTAAGAAAAGAGATACGAACCAGCCTCAATTATATTTATTTCTGTTGTGACTCCATATATTCCTGCAGACGTACCATTTCGTCGCGGTATTGAGCCGCAGCGACGAAATCGAGTTTTTTCGCAGCCTCCAGCATTTTCTGCTTGCTGGATTCAATGGTTGCAAGAAGTTGTTCTTTGTCCATCTTCTGGATGACAGGGTCTTCAGAAGCCTTATGGAGCGCAAGATCTTCAATATATGCGTCTTTGATATAATCGGCTTTCTTTCCAGCACTGATGGATGAGATGGTGCGCTTGATCTGGGTAGGTGTGATGCCATGCTCCTGGTTGTAACGCATCTGTTTCTCGCGTCTGCGGTTTGTCTCGTCGATGGTGAGGCGCATGCTCTCCGTGATTTTATCAGCATACAGGATGGCGGTACCATTGATATTACGCGCCGCCCTACCGATGGTCTGAGTAAGAGCCCGGTGCGACCTTAGGAATCCCTCTTTGTCTGCATCGAGTATCGCAACAAGTGACACTTCCGGCAGGTCAAGTCCCTCGCGCAAGAGGTTGACTCCGATAAGCACGTCGATTTCTCCTCTTCTGAGCTCATCAAGAATACGCACACGCTCAAACGTGTCGATGTCGGAATGTATGTAGTTGCATCTCACTTCATAATTGAGCAGATACTCCGAAAGTTCCTCCGCCATGCGCTTGGTGAGCGTGGTGACGAGGACTCGCTCGTCCGCCTCCACCCGCTTCTGAATCTCCTCCATGAGGTCGTCCACCTGATTGGCCGTGGGGCGGATGATGATTTGGGGGTCAAGCAGTCCCGTAGGCCTGATGACCTGCTCAGCAATCACTCCCTCCGACTTCTCGAGTTCGTAGTTGGCAGGCGTGGCACTGACATAGATGGTCTGCGGTGTAAGCGCCTCGAACTCATCAAATCGAAGCGGCCTGTTGTCGAGCGCAGCCGGCAGACGGTAGGCATATTCCACGAGTGTCTGCTTCCGCTTTCTGTCGCCCCCGTACATGGCCCTGATCTGAGGTATGGACTCATGGCTCTCGTCGATGATGAGCAGGAAATCATCCGGGAAGAAATCGAGGAGGCAGAACGGCCGCTCTCCCTCTTTCCTTCCGTCGAAATACCGGCTATAGTTCTCAATGCCCGAACAGTGTCCAAGCTCACGAATCATCTCAAGGTCGTTAGTCACACGCGTCTCGAGCAGGTTTTTCTTGGCCAGGTCACCGATGTCCTCATAGAACTGGAGCCGCTCATGCAGGTCGTCCTCGATTTGATGGATGGCCCGCTGCGTTGTCTCCTGCGAAGTCATAAAGAGGTTAGCCGGATAGATGGAATAGTCCGGATGGCTGCCGAAGGGCACATTAGTGATTCCGTCGATTTCCTCAATGGACTCGATTTCGTCCCATGCGAAATTCACGCGTATGATTTTGTCGTCGTATGCAAGAAAAATGTCGACGATGTCTCCTCTGACCCTGAAATGCCCCCTGGTGAGCTCGATGTCGTTTCTGACATACTGTGAATCCACCAGTTTTCGGAGGAACACATTGATGTCGAGGTGCTGCCCCACCTTTATCTCAATGATGTTCTCGGAGAAATTGGTAGGCGACCCCATACCGTAGATGCACGATACGGAACTTACAACAATGACATCTTTCCTTCCAGAAAGCAAAGCCGACGTGGCAGCCAGTCTGAGTCGGTCAATTTCCTCGTTGATGGCCAGGTCCTTCTCGATGTAGGTATTGGTGGAAGGAATATACGCCTCTGGCTGGTAGTAGTCGTAGTAACTGACATAATACTGCACAGAGTTTTCCGGAAAGAAGTTGAGCATCTCCTCGTAGAGCTGGTGAGCCAGCGTCTTGTTGTGACTGAGAATCAGGGTCGGTCTGCCTACATTCTGAATGACGTTTGCCATGGTGAATGTCTTTCCTGACCCTGTGACTCCCAATAAGACCTGTGCGGGAAGTCCTTCAAGGACTCCCCGCGTCAGTTGTTCTATGGCCTCTGGCTGGTCGCCCGTCGGCTTGAACTGCGATGTCAGTTTAAATGTCATTATTATTAAGTGAATAGTGAAAAGTGAAAAGTGTAGTTACTTCATCCACAGACACACATATATGAGATTTTAAGAAATGCGGACATACATAAAGTAAGTCCCTACAGCTATGGAATCTAATGACGGGAGGACCGTCACCGGATTCCTTTCTATTCAATTACTTTTTGAACGGTTGTTCTTTCACGTAGATTTTGTAGTCCTTGATGCCTCCCGGAACAGACGACTCCATACGCGGCAGGTACTGAAGAGCGCTGAGGGTATGCACTTTTCCAAGGTCAATAACGATGGTGTGCGGGAAGTTGACTTCCTTGACAGTGCTCCAGAAAGTAGACTCCTGCAGGTCGTACACCTTGTCGCCCGCGCAGTTGCCCTTGTTGATTTCCTCAGAGTCGGCATAGAACACCTTCCACGGTTCACGTGAGAGCCGCTCGCCATTCTCGTCGAGAATATAAAGCTCTGCGATGCACGCCTGTTCTTTTCCGTCGTGTGCGTTGAGCGCCTCAAGGCATACATAGCGTCCTGCCACCGGCTGGTCGAACTTCACTTCCTGCCATCCGTTTCCTGCTGCGAAAGCACCCGCTTTCACTGGTTTCTCACCTGCCAGGCTGAGATTTTCTCCGTCCTTCCTGTGAATAGGCGGTTCTGCATTCTTCAGCTTGTCGATAACCGGCTTGTCGAGTCCTTCGGAAACAGCGTCATCCGGACCGACAACATCGAATACAACGACCTCGTTCTTTCCTTTCTTGAGCCAGCATCCCGGCACATAAAGCGTCTGCTGAGGTCCTACCTCCCAGATTCGTCCGAGGCCGTAACCATTGACATAGACGAGTCCTTTTCCGAAATGTTCGAAATTAAGGAAAGTGTCGCCCGGCTTCTTCACGTCGAAAGTAGCCTTATAGAATCCCGGCACGCGCTGTCCTTTGTCGTCACGTACTTTTGTGTTGGTCAGTGGCTTGTAGTTCTTCTTCAGGTACTCATCGTAGGAGTCAGGAATGAGGTAGTTGTCCCATTTCTTGATGTTACCTGAGAAGTCGATGCCCTCAATCTGTGTTGTGAGCGTCACGTCGCTGTTGATGCCTTTGAAGTCCTTGATGGCACGCCCGAAGTTGATACGTCCCATCGCCTCGACGAGTATGTCCATTCTGGCCCCTTTCCTGCATGAAGGAAGCAGGATTTCCTTCTCCCCCATCCTTCTGTCGAGCGCACCGATGTATTTACCGTCGATGAACACCTGGAGATAGTCATGTCCCTCCTTGATGGTGAGCTTCGACTGTCCTTTCAGTTCGGGCAGCGTTGTGGAATAGATGATAGATCCCCATCCTTGGTCGAACTCCTCCATGGTCTTCACCTTATCGGACTTGATCGGTGCGGGGAGGTTTTCGAAGAGCGGCGCATACTCCATAAACTTGAATGCGGGCACAGATATGACCGGTATTGCTTTTGGCACCTTAGGCAGCTTCTTGTCAGCATACTTTGCAAGAAGGGTCTGTAGCTCAAAGTATTTCGGTGTAGTCTGTCCATATTCATTGATAGGCGCGTCGTAGTCGTAGCTTGTAACGTCGGGCGAGAAGCCTGGTGAGTTGGCCCCGGCCCAGTGTCCGAACGATGTGCCTCCATGCGTCATGTAAAGCGAGAAAGAGATATTGCGCTCGAGCATCTGCCTGATGCCGTCCACCATGTCCTTTGCGGCTCTTGTCTCGTGCTTTCCACCCCATTTGTCGAACCATCCTGACCAGAACTCCGAGCACATGAGCGGTGTGTCGGGTCTGAGCTGCTTGAGCCGCTTGAACTGGTCATCGATATTGGCTCCCGTACCGAAGTTCATGGTCCAGACGAGGTCATCGAGTCCGTTCTTCTCGAAATTGGAGCTCCAGTCACACTGGAACAATGCTACCTTATCGAATCCCGACTGACGCACGATGTCTCTGATGGCAGAGACGTAGGGTTTGTCTTCCCCATAGGACCCGTATTCGTTCTCCACCTGAACCATGATGATAGGTCCTCCATTCTGTATGGTCAGCGGTGCGAGCTGCTCTCCCACTTTCTGCTCGAAGATTTTCACGCGTTCCATGAAATAAGGGTCCTGCTCACGCAGGCGGATGTCCTTCTTCTTGAGGAGCCACCAAGGCAGTCCTCCCATTTCCCATTCAGCACAGACGTATGGTCCAGGACGTACGATGACGTACATGCCGTTTTTTTGTGCAATCCGGCAGAACTCAGCCACGTCGTTGTTTCCAGTAAAGTCAAATACGCCTTCTTTCTGCTCATGTATGTTCCAGAAGATATAGATGCAGACGGTGTTCATACCAAGCGCCTTGCACATCTGGATACGGTGTTCCCAGTATGGACGTGGAATACGTGGATAATGAACCTCAGCCGCCTTGACGATGAAGGGTTTTCCATTGAGCATAAAAGCCCCCTTCCCTGCTTCAAACGTGTTCTGTGCGTTCATTGGCAGTGCAAATGCACAGCAGATCAACAGAATAGTAGTCAGTAGTTTTTTCATATTAGTCGGTTGTTAATAGATTTTTATAGATGTTATAGATGGTATAGTGACCATAGAAGCTATAGTGACTATAGAAGCTATAGAGACTATAGAGACTATAGAGACTATAGAGACTATAGATGCTATAGAAGCTGAAGATTAGTCAGCCACCGGAATGGCCTTGATGCGGTCGAGGTGCCTTCCTCCCTCAAATTCAGTGCTGAGGTACTCGTCCATGATTTTGCGAGCCATGTCGTTGTCGATGAATCGTCCCGGCATGACGAGCACGTTTGCGTCGTTGTGCTGACGAATGAGATGAGCGATTTCGGGAATCCAGCAGAGTCCTGCCCTAATGGACTGGTGCTTGTTGAGCGTCATTGATATACCCTCACCCGATCCACACATGGCAATCCCCGGGTAGACTTCTCCGTTTTCGATACCCTTAGCGAGTGCATGTCCGAAGTCAGCATAATTGCAGGAGTCCTCCGTGTAGGTACCATAGTCCTTGTAAGGAATTCCTTTTTCGTCAAGATACTGTTTCACAAATTGTTTGAGCTGAAAAGCCGCGTGATCGCTGGCCAATCCGATAGTTTTAATTTCCATGATATGTATTTGTATTATTACGATATTTGATAAATATTTAACAAAGATACGAATAAGAAGTCAAAATGCAAAGGAAAATAAGTGAAAATAAGTGAAAAGTGAGTAATGAAAAGTGAAAAGTGTGTTTTGCAAGTTGATTGGCGGGAAATTTTAAGAAGACAAGAATAAGAAGAGAAGACAAGAAGACGAGAAGACGAGACAATAGTACTACTTAGAGTAGGACCTGAGGTAATGTCAAAAAAAAGAAGGCCTGAGCCTTCCTTTTCTTATATGTCTTATGTCTGTGAATTACTTGTTGCGTGCAAGGTTGTTATAGCTTGCCATCACACGTCTGTAATAACCGTTGGTTGATGCCTTACGCTGCATGCAGTTGAGGTCTCCCGAGTTCCAAAGTCTGATAGCCTTTTCCATGTTACCTTCTTTGTTGTACTTCTCCTGGAAGATGACGAACATCTCACGGCTTTTCTCGCGTGAATATCTGTCTTTGTAAGTGAATTTCTTCTGTCCGATGATGTTGTTGCACTCTCTGACAAGAATCTCAGAAATCTGCATACATCCTACCCATTTACCGTTAGGCGAAACTGCCCTGGTGTCTCCTCTACTTTCTACTTGCTCAATTGCGTCCATAACTGCGCCCCACTTCTTGTTCATCTCAGGCGAAACCTGTGCATTGGTAGTTAAACATGTTACCGCAAATGCGAAAATAAAAAATACTTTCTTCATAAAATAAAAATTTTGCGTCGGAAAATAAAATAAGCGTCACGCTTAAAAGATGCCATCAGTTAGTAATCAAAAAAAATGACTAAATTCCGACAAGTTATTAAATTATTTGCCAATATAAGGTCTTAAAAACAATCAAACACCCTATAACTAAATGACAAACAGTTATTTGATTTCTTTTATTAAAGTAACGGAGTAAGGAATAAACCGAAAGAAACTGGTTATTTTTCCTAAATCCGATGCAAAGTTACGCATTTTTTTCGAGACAGCCAAAGTATTTTAACATTTGGGGGAATGTTTAAGGGTTTTTAACCCTAATTTAGTGTTCATAACCAATGATTTATGACACTTTATTTACCGAGGGAGCCACTAAACATGGGGAATTCGGGGTGTTGATAAGTGTTTTTTATACAATCAATACAATTTAACAGAAATTAACACTAAAACAATTACCTGCTGCGTGTTTGTAACTACTCAGGCCGGTATAATGCAATGATATGTTAATACGATGCATTCCAATCTCAGCCCTTGGTCTCAAATGTTAAATTTTAGAGTTAATGGCAAGCTGACCTCGTATGTGAAAAAATGCCATATTTTACATATATCCCATTGATTTCCAATATAATAAAGGTTAATAAGCCTCCAAATAAGACTTGTAAAGAGGCGGGTGCAATGGGCTGTACGTTCCCGCCTTCTGCTCGTGTCATATAGCCTAATTTAAGTGTTAAATAACTGATTGTCAAATATTAAACTATGTATATTTCTTTTGCCAGTCCGTTTTTTTGCGTATTTTTGCACCATAATTCCACGACAATGATACAGGCAATAGAAAACATAAACGCAATCATCAAGGAACTGGCCATATTACGCCTGAAGACAGAGGGCAGCGTGGACGGCCGTGTCGCCAGAGGCATAGCCAACCGCATAATACAGGCCAGCGGGGAGCGTCTGCTAAAGTTGGAACATACGGTTTCCGAGCAAAGCAGGGTATTAGAAGAGAAGGACGCCGTCATAGCAGAGAAGGACGCCGTCATAGATTCCGGCAAGAAGCGCATCGCCGAACTGGAGAAGGAGCTGTCCCGCTACAAGGAGTACTATGGCAAGGCAACCCCTCTGGCTACAAGCCGCAACAGCAGCCTTCCGCCATCTAAGAACCCACTTTCCGTCCCGCGCACAAGGAGCCAGCGCAAGCCCTCGGGCAAGAAGCTGGGAGGACAGGTTAGTCACAAGGGGCACACAATAGAGTTTTCCGATCGCCCCGACATGCGTGAGGCCTGTCCCATCCCCCATGTCTGCCCCATCTGCGGAGACCCCCTCGACCCTACAAAGATACAAGTGTGCGAGCGCCGTCAGGTGATAGACATCCCCCTGCCCGTCATCACGACCATCAAGGAGTATATACAGCACATGCTTACGTGCGACAAGTGCGGCCATGAAGTGAGAGGCATCTTCCCCGACCATGTGAGGGGAACCGTATGCTACGGCGAGAACATCCAGGCCCTGGTGTCATACCTGAGCACGCTGCAGACCATCCCCATGAAGCGCATGACGGACTTCCTGGAGAACATCTGCGGCATAAGGATGAGTCCAGGCACGGTATCCAACATCCTGAACTCCATGCGCAGGAAGGCAAAGAAGCCGTATGAGGTGATACGCAAGGTCATAGAGCACTCCGACGTTGCCGGCGGCGACGAGACCGGCATGCACGTGAACGGTTCCAACCACTGGATGTGGACGTTCCAGACAGACGTGGTGACATACCTCGCGGCATACAAGGGAAGGGGGAGGAAGGAGATTGACGCCACCTTCCCCGGCGGGCTTCCACAGACAATCCTCGTCACTGACCGCCTCGAAGCGTACTTCTCCATGAATGTGAAAGACCACCAGATATGCCTGGCACACCTGCTGAGGAACACCACCTTCTTCGAGGAACTGCTACCGGAATGCGAGTGGCCGAAGAGAATGCTGGAGTTGCTGCGGGAGTCGATACATCTGAGAAAGACCGGGAACACCACGGAAGAGGATGAAAATAAATTCAAACGACGGCTCGACGAACTCATAGACGAGAAGGTCGAGATTGAGGGTGAGGAGAGAAAAAAGCTGTTCGACACTTTCCGCAGAGGGCTAAAAAAGCACAGAGGGCATATCTTCCTGTTCCTGTCTCATCATGGTGTACCCTATGATAACAATGCAAGCGAGAGGGCCGTGCGTCCTGTGAAGACCAAGCTGAAGGTCAGTGGACAGTTCCGATCTGATGACGGTTCGAAGAACTACGCCACCTTGATGAGCATTGCGCTGACCGCCAAGAAAAACAAACAAAACCCATTCTTCGCTTTCCAGAGACTTGCCGCATATTACGGAGAATAATCCACAACACATTAGGATAAAAGCTTCACATCGCTATCAGTGATAGTGGTGTGATGCGGTATGGGCCTGAGTAGTTACAAATATTTTATAAGGATAGGTTATTAAATGAAACTCACATAGATAAAAATTAAATAATCACACAATATAATTGTGTAAAAAAAACAGAGGATTGAACACCAAATTCTCCATCATATAATTATGCATAGTTAATTATTTTTATTAAAATTATTTTTAATTACTCTTTAAAAATTGGGAAAAATACCGAAAAAAACCTGAATAACATTCAGCCGAACACTCTACATTATAAAAAACACCTCGATATACATCTGCCTTGGAAAAATTTAGTCACACAGTTGCACCAGCGCCATATACCAAACGTAAAGAATAATCAGAGAAAATTATACAAATGTAAAACAAAGATGTAAAAAAATTTGGAGTTGGAAAATAAAATTTGTAAATTTGCAAGACAATTGGAAATAGAGAAACAGAGTCATTCATTCAGTACAAAAAACCAGAGAAAAGATGTTAAAACTGTTAGGAAAAGCCATATCGAAATTCAAATACTTGATAGCTCTTGCAATCTTCGCCATCTTCATCGTTTTCGTGGGCGATCATTGCTGGCTGAAACGTCTGCAGCAGAAAAACGAGATATCAGAGCTGCAGGACAAGATTACCGCCCTTGACGAGCAATTCGAGGAGGATTCCCTTGCCATCGTGGCATTGGACACGGACATAGACGCTGTCCGTAAGATAGCCCGCGAGCGCTATTACATGAAGAATTCCGGTGAGGACGTCTTTCTGATAAAGGACGAGGAAGAAGAAGAGTAGCCTCCCCTACAGCTCTTAACGAAATCAGAAAGTATTAAGCATTATATACAAATGAATTCCATACTAAAGATAATGGGATATGCGGGTCCGCTGCTGATCGTAGTGAGTGCCGTATTATTTATAATAGCAGGATATCCATTGTGGACATGCATCTTGTTCGCAATGGGTGTTGTGATGCTGACGCTGAACAGATTTATAGGAAATGAGAGTGATTTCGGACGGTCAAGAGACCGGCGGATGCCCATGAACATCCGCCGTCTTTACCGCCAACGCTGCGTAGGCACAGTGGTGCTGTTTCTTTCAGTGGCGATTTTGTTCATGCACGAAGGGTTCTACTATGGGATGTATTTACGCAAAATCAACTGGCTTCTGCCCTTCGTCATATTTGCGGTAATAGAGCTTTACACCGCATTTCGTCTGCCCAATTTAGAGAAAAACACGCCGAGAGGTAAAAATAATGTTTAAAAACTCTAAAAAAACGAGTGTTCATGCATAATATACAAATAAATTTGTGTATATTTGCAAAAGAAATG
>OCTX012268575.1_pt1 | contig 19717 bp, 9 predicted proteins | sample 1539691 | NCBI WGS metagenome assembly OCTX01 (sample SAMN02144231, study PRJEB22623) | gut metagenome | biome: sheep rumen | host: Ovis aries | place: New Zealand
CGGCCCAGGAGAAGACTGCCAGGGAAAAAGCGGCTCGCGAGAAGGCGGCCCAGGAGAAGGCGGCCCGCGAGAAAGCCGCAAGAGAAAAAGTGGCTCGTGAGAAGGCGGCCCAGGAGAAGACTGCCAGAGAGAAAGCTGCGCGGGACAGCAAAGCTGCATCCGCCCCTGCTCCTGCCCAAAAAGGTAATTTCTTCAAAAGGCACCCAATTCTGACCATTTTCCTTTTGCTTTATGGTTTTGCATTCGCCAATACCTATTACGATAAAGTGAAGGACCACAAGGAAGTCCTTGCGGTCATGGAAACACAGGATGTAACCGACCACGTCATGGAATGGAATGACGATGCTCTAGAAGCAAAGATGCGAGAGATCACCGGAATTAAGAAAAAAGACATCTATCTGAGTGATGTATGGACCTTAAAGCGATTAAATCTTTATACAAGCAAGGATGAGCCCGATATAAAAAATATATCGGCACTTGGAGAACTGACCAATCTGGAAGACCTTAACATCAGCTCTAATGAGATCAGCGATATCAGTGTTCTGGCTTCTCTTCGCAATCTGACTAGTTTAGATATTTCAAACAATAATATAATGGATGTCAGTCCTCTGACTTCTCCTTCTCTGTCCGGCCTGACCAGATTAAACATTTCAAACAACAATATTAGTGATGTCTTTGCGCTGTATTCGCTGACTAATCTGGAGTATCTGCGTATGGGTTCTAACCAGATCACTGATATTCAGCCGATCGGTTCATTGACAAACCTAAAGAATCTGTCGATGGAAAAGAATCCGATCAGTGATATCAGCGCTCTGGCTTCTCTGACCAACCTGACCAATATTTATGCATATGACTGTAGTATCAGCGATATCAGCAGCCTTAGAGGTTTATCCAATCTCGAGGGACTGCATCTGTCACGGAATCAGATCACAGATGGACAATCCCTTTCCGGATTGACCAGGCTCACTATTCTCGACCTGGGCGGCAATCAAATTACGGATATTTCATTTTTAGCCAATCTGATCCTGATGAGAAGCCTGGATCTTGATAATAATGAGATATCGGATATTTCCTATCTTTCCAATCTCACTGCCTTGGAAAGCCTTAGTCTGAGTGATAATGCAGTCAGTGATCTCTCACCGCTTTCTGGTCTGACAGCACTGGATCACTTGTATCTCGGCCATAATCAGATCACTGACATCAGCCCGGTATGTTCCCTGCCAAATCTGGAATATCTTTCGATTTACGGCAATGACATTTCAGACAGATCACCATTAGACAATCTTCCGTCTACATGTGAATTGTCAATGTAAGAACTATTTCGAAGAAGCCTTGATGCATAATCAGGAAGAACAGAAAAAAGAGAGGTTTATGCCTCTCTTTTCTGCTGTTCCTGTTCGGGATATGTGTTCCTATTCAGTGGCGGTTGCAGATGCGGATGTCGTATAAAGACTCCGATCGATAACTTCAAACTCATGGCAGAGAAGTACAATGAATTCATTCTCGAAACTTTTAATTCATCTTTAAATCCCATTCAAATCACCTTCATGAAGCTAAATGGTTGCTTTGTACTTCATTTTCCTTTCCAATGGATCCTTCCCATTCATTCTTTTAAAACATTAAATCTTTCAAAGATTCCTGCGACACATTTCGCATCCATTATAGTGAGCATTCCAATATATTTCAATGTGTTTAAAGATTCATCAACATTATTCAATTCATAAAAAATTGAGGCCTTCACACTCGCCTGCAGAAGCACCTGGCTAATAATAACGCTGTCACTTCGGGATTATCATGTCTTTTCGTTTCTGACAGAAATCATCAATTCACACATCTTATAATCTAAATAGTTTTCTATAACCAATATGTCCACTATTAATAATAATTGAAAAATATGAAAAGCCGGCTTTTGCAACCGGCTTAAAAAAATATCTATTTTTATCTTTTCGGCACACGAAGCATCGCGCGGTCAACCACCTTTTAATCTCAAAATCATCAACTCTATTAAAATTTTTTCAGGGACGACTATATTTTGAAAAAAGTATAAACTTTTTCTGAACGACGGATGACTTTTGCCTTCACGGACGATGATATTTTGAACGCACACGGACGACTATGTTTCGATCTCACACATTTGTCTGGTTTTGGGCATAAAAAAATGGAAGCACAGGGGCTCGAACCCTGGACCTTCTGGTTGTGACCCAGACGCTCTCCCAGCTGAGCTATGCTTCCATCGAAAATTGATTATACTCCGATTTCCGTGCAATTGCAAGATGTTGGTTTTATAGCACGTTTCCTATGTATTCGTCGAACAGGTTGAATAACATGTCGCCGGAGAGGACGGGCAGTTCTGCTGTGGTTCCTGGCAGCTGTACGTAGCGGTAGAGGTCTTCTGCCCTGGTCAGCACAAGTGCCGGGATCACGTCATAGTCGGGCCCCAGGATCACCTCCAGGTAGGGTGCGTATTTGCCAGCCTGCTGCAGTTCTTCTTCCAGGATCTGGTCTTTCATCTTGAATTCCAGCAGGAAGGCGCGGTCTTCTGTGATGACCAGCACGTCTGCGTAGATGCGGATGTATTTTGCACGCCGGATCCGCAGCTCGAAGCACAGCTCCCAGTTGTCGGTTTTGATCCCCTGCATGTCTGCGAAGAGGGCCAGCATGACCTCCCGGGTGTCCCGGAAGGAATGGAACAGGCCTCTGGTGTCATTCAGGTTGCGGCCGATTCTGCCACAGCCTTCGGTCATGGCCGAGAACCATTCTTCTTCTGTCTCTTCCCGGAATTCCTTTACCGATCCGTACCAGCCGCAGAAGTCCGCCAGGCCTGTGTGAGGCCTGGTCTGCCGGATCAATCCGTGCCAGTAATAGTCCTTATCCCGGACGCATAGCTCATGGATGAAGGGATAGGTGTACAGACAGCGGTTGATCTCGCTTCTGTCTGCCCCCAGGATCCGCGCGATCTCTCTGGCTTTGATCCCGTCACGGGATGTGATCAGGTGGTATACCTTCTGTTCCAGCTGCCGGCGGGCGCCGGCAGCCCCTTTTTCATTCAATCGGACGCCTCCACTTTTTTCAGAAACGGTGGGGCGGCGCATCACTTCTTGTGCAGTACCTGCGATGTACGGGTCTCTGCCCTCATTTGTGCCGCATCTGTGCTGCCGCTCCCTAGTTTTTCATTCCTCCACCAGCGTTTTCTCGATGGTCAGGACGTTTTTTCCATCCTTGTATTCATAGGTGACGGAATCCATCATCTGTCTGACCATGTATACGCCAAGTCCGCCGATGGGTCTCTCCTCGACAGATAGCGTGATGTCGGGCGTCTTTGCATTCAGCGGATCAAAGGCCATGCCGCTGTCTGTAAGGGTGATCCATGCCTTTACCGGCTCACCGCCCGTACAGATCCGGATCGATGCCTTTCCGCCTTCCGGCCCGTAGGCATAGGAGGCGATGTTGACGAACAGCTCTTCTACTGCCAGCTGGATCTGGTTTTTCTCCAGCTCCCCGCTGCCGGCACGTTCCAGTCTCTCTGTCACAAAATCGATGACGTCGTTCAGCCGCTCGAGATCCGCATCAAGGATCAGCTCCGCTTCCTGCTCGCTTCCGTTGTTTTTCGTCTCCCTGACGATCGGGCCGTCCTTCGGCTCCGCGCTCTTTTCCGGTCCGTTATACCGGAAAACCAGCATGGTAATATCGTCAAACTGAGGCGCATCGCCGGAAAATGCATCGATATGCCGTTTTACGCTTTCCGCCGTTTTCTTCAGATCATCCGTCTCGGCCCCGTTCAAGGCCTCCAGCATACGGTCTGTGCCAAAGAATTTGCCGTCCTTGTCGTTGCTCTCAGGCACGCCGTCCGTATAAACAAACAGGGTATCGCCCGGCTCCATCCGGAAGGAATGCTCACGGAACGGGAGGCCTTCCATGGCGCCAAGCGCCAGGGAATGGCGGTATTTGACCAGCTCGTACTGGCCGCCTTTTCGCCGCAGCACCGGATGCTCGTGACCGGCATTGGCTGCCAGGCCCTCGCCCGTCCGCAGATCAAGGATCGCCATCCAGACGGTGACAAACATATCCGCCTCATTGTTATCGCAGACCTGATCGTTCACATCTGTCAGAACAGCACCCGGTGAGAAATCTTCCAGCAGCTGCGTACGGTTCTGGATCAGCGTCTTCGTCTTCATCATAAACAGAGCTGCAGGAAAGCCCTTGCCGGAAACATCTGCCATGACCATCGCCAGATGATTGTCGTCCACCAGGAAGAAGTCATAGAAATCTCCGCCGACCTGCCGGGCCGGATGCATCGTGGCATAGATATCAAATTCGTGCCGGTCAGGAAATGCCGGGAACACAGCCGGAAGAGAACCGGTCTGGACATGTGCCGCAAGCTCTTCCTCGGCGCGGACGCGTTCTTTTTCCTTCTCCTTCGCGTTCTTTCGGGCAAAATACAGCAGAAGGAGGCCGCTGGTCAGGACCGCTGTTCCTCCAAGGACCAGAAGCCAGAACCAGAGCTTCTCGTACACTGCCTTCTTCTTGATGATCGTGACCTCGATCGATTGTTTTACTTCTCCGGTTCCGGTATTGATCGCAGCCATGTGGAACCGGTAGGTTCCTCCCCGGAGGTTTGTATAGCTCAGAGAGGACAGGCTGTCTCTGGTCCCGTGGAGAGGCTCCGGATCAAAGCCTTCGAGGCCGTACCGGATATGGGGATTCTCCAGCGTATACGTGAAGATATATGCCGGAATGGTCAGCCTCTTGCAGTCCGCATCGATGGTAAACGTGCCGTTTTCCGGCCATACATATTCATCGTCCGCCAACAGATAGGGCACCGCCATCTTCAGCGGAGCCGATTCGTCGATCCGCTCGTCGATATCGATCCTGCATACACCGCGGTAGCCCGCGATATACAGTGTACCATCCTCTTCGATGTCACTGTAGGAATTGGCCGTCGCAGTAAAGGGAAGACCGCAGTTTGAATCCAGGAAGGTGTAGGCCATATCCGCCGCATCGGAAAGCAGATCGTCCCGACGGACCACATAGATCCCGCTTGAGCTCAGCACCCAGGTCATGATGCTCCCGCTGCCGCCTTCATCGGCAAAAAAGATATCAAAATTGTTGGCATACGGGAATTCATGCAGCGTCGTGACCTGCTCATCCCGCATATAGGCGATCGAACTGCCGGTGATGATCCACAGAAGTTCCGGATCGACCGGATCCTTTTTTATCCGTAGGATGACCTCGGATTCCAGACCATTTGCCTTGCCGATATGGCGCACGTGGTCGCCATCCTCCACATAGATCCCGCCGCCGTCACTGCCCATAAGCAGCGTACCGTCTGCGGTCTCCTCCATGCACAGAATCTGTTCGGTCTCTACGCCGTTCTCCCGGGTAAAGCTTTTGACGACCTTCCCGTCCGACAGGATCCGCACGCCCTCGCTGGAAGACACCGCGATGGTCCCGTCCTGCCTCTCCATAACGACCCTTGTCGTCTCTGTATCCAGTTTCCCGTTTGACGGATGGTACGCCTGGAAGGTGTCCGTCTCGCCGTTATAGCAGACAAGACCCCGATCGCTCCTTGTCGCCAGCCAGAGGTTGCCGGCAGAATCCCGGCGGATACAGCGGATCCGCTTTCCAGACAGATACTCCGTAAGTGAAGTACTCTTAGCCACATTCCGGCTGTTCAGGATATGCAGGCCGCTGTCTGTACCGACATACAGATCACTGCCATAACGGCAGGTAGTATTGACGACCATCTCATTCAGACCTGCGCGCTGGGTAAGATCCACAAACGGATTGTGCACAATCTTCATGACGCCCTGCCTGGTTGAAACGAACCAGAGGTTGCCCTGATAGTCCTGGATCGCATTAAACACCGAACTGTTCATCTCCACCTTGTTCAGCACGGTAACCCTTTCGTCCTGAAGAGAGCCGATCCCCTTGTCAGAGCAGATCCATATCGTGTCGCCGATCGCCTTCAGCCGATTGACTGTATTCAGGCCCCGGGTGTCGATCAAACTCCATCTGATACCTTTTTTCAAGGGGCCATGATAGAGGATCGTCGATGAGGTTCCGATATACACCTTCCCGGGCTCTTCCGGGTCCAGACACAGACTCTGAACCGGCGAGGCAATGCCCAGCTCATCTCCGGTGTAATAGTCTGCAATGGCAAGATCTCTGATCGTAAACAGGCAGTGATCGTCGTGGGTGCAGCCATAGATCAATCCATCTTCTCCACGTTCCATCGAGTAGATCGACGACTTGTTGAGCCGCTCGTCATCCAGCTGATGGACCTGCATCTCCGGATCGATATAGCACATTCCTCTTGTGGTTCCGACCAGGATATTGCCCGCCTCATCTTCACAGATCGCATTAACAAAGGAAGATGTCAGGCCGTCAGCCGTGGTAAAGTAGGTAAAGGTCTCATGCTCAAGCATAAAGACACCCTTATCGCTCGTACCGCCCCAGAGTCTCTGCTTCGAATCAATATACAGGCAGATCGTTCCCGAGGCGCCGGTAGAGGCATCATACTGGTAGAAGGTGCTTCCGTCATAGCGGACCAGACCGCCATAGGAAGCGATCCAGAGAAAACCATCCTCCGACTGGATGATATCGTTTGCTTCTGAGGTGGGAAGGCCGCTGTCCCGGTCGTACAGGACCGTCGCATACCCCTGGCCTTCATCGTCTGCAAGGTTTGCCGTCAGCGTCTGCGCGCCGGACGGCACAGCACCTGCCAGCAGCAGAATACATGCCAGCAGAGCAGGCATGCACGTTCTGGCTATATGTAAGAGACGTTTCATACAGGCATCTCCCATCTTCCGTATTTCTCCATATTTCTTATCCGATTCCGCACAGGCGCGGATGTGCACAGCAGCAAACACTGCCACACCATATGCCGCCGCAGGTTTGCCCGGGCATTCCTGATATCGGCCCGATTTAAGAACGCCAGAGGCGTTCTTGCCGCGCCGCGCTCAGGGCTGTAAAGCCCCTTCCACTGAGCGCGGCTGCGTCTCCGCTGTCGCTCCGGTCGGCGCTAAACGAACGTCCACCGGACGTTCAGCGCCCGCCGGAGGCTTTAACAAGTCGGGGATTGTCACCCGCCACTGAGTGAAGCTTGTTATAACACACCGCCTATAGAGGCGAGGAACTCCCCGACTGAGTTGAACTTTTTTTGAGTATAACATAGATGACCGCCAGACACCATCCTGGAGGAAAAAACGTGCAGCACTCGTGCAGCACTTCCGATGGGCAAAAAAATGCTCCCGCAGTCCCTTTTTTATCAGGGGAACTGCGGGAGCCGATCATGCACCAAAAACAGATCCGGATCTCGATCCGCTATCTCACAAACCGGATATCCTTGTGTCCATCCGTCCGGTCATACCAGGTAAGGGATACCACAGACTCCAGATCCTCGGAATCCTCCGCAAGGAGAACACCGGAACCGGAACCGCCGCCGATCGGCGCCGTACCTGCCTCACCAGCAGCAGAAACCGTCTGCGCTGCACCGTCTGCATAGATCATGCAGCCCATAATGGCATCATTATACGCATGGAACGTGTAGACCTCGGTCTCACTCTCTGCTGTATCGTCATAGATCACGACATTAAATCCTCCCTCCTCACAAAGGGAGATATTCATATAGCTGCTGCCGCCTTCTTCGTTCCATGTGCCCTCGATCTTCGGAAGATAATCCTCATCATAAACGGTCATGGTAGTTTCTGTGTAGTAATCTTCCTGAATGGCACCATCGGCAACCGTGATAAAGAAGTCATAATAGGCCATTGTTACGATGCCGTTGCTGTAGACCAGACGGATATAATCGTCACCATCTCCGCCATCCGGGATCGCCCGGAAGCTGCCGGCATAATCCAGGCCATCTTCCATCGTGCTCTGGGTAAGCAGCTCGGCAAAGGATGCATCGCCCTTGTCGCCTTCATAGATGCCCCAGGAAAATCCGTCTACATTACCACCGTCAAACAGGCGAATGGTCATAACACCATTATTAAACTCGACCTCTTCCGTCGGGAAAGAAAAGTGGCCGGCCTCCGCTGTTTCCTCTTCTCCTTCAACCTCTTCCACAACTTCTTCCTCAACATCCCCGGCTTCTGAAGCTGCCGAAACAGCTTCCTCTGCAGGTGTCTCTGTCTTCGGAGCTGCCACGCTGCTGCCGGCTGAAGCTGCAGAAGCTGCTGCCGCATCACTGCCGGAGGCTGCACCGCCGCAGGCGGCCAGAACCATCGTAACGCCAAGCATCACTGCAAGTATCGCTTTTTTCATCCGTCTGTCTCCTTCTTGTTCGATAAAAAACACATTCTGCTCCCTGTGCGCTTTTCTGCAGCACAGCACGTGTCAGTACAGGAACCCGGTCTGTACAGAAAAACAGACCTGTACAGGAAACCGCATATGTACAAGAGATCAGGTCAATACAGGAGATCGTCTATGTACGGGAGATCTGCCCGGCAGGCAATTCCAAGCCTGCACCACAGGGAACACCTTGAATTATACTATACTTGCTGCCAAAATACGTGTGCAGACTGTGAAAAAGATTTTATGGGCGCTGAATATTACAATTCGAAAAAAAAGCTCTTCCAGCACCTTCTCGCGACAGTCACAATGGCTTTGTCGAAAAGGCGATGGAAGAGCATCTGACTTTGATCAGCCAGGCAGCTTTATGCTGATGTTATCGAAGCTGGCGCCGCATCCTTCTGAGAATACGCCAATATGTGCTCCGTTGATGGAATGGGTAATTCTGGAACTGAGTGCCTTCAGGTCGTCTATATAAAGGACCACGATCTCGTTTTCGCAGACCAGCTTAACATGGTGAGTATCCGCACGGGAGAAGTCGAATCTGGTGAGTGCCGCAGGCTCCATGAAATTGAGATCCGCGATCTCATATCCCTCGTAATGCAGCAGATCTGCCTTTCCGTCCAGGCACAATACCGTCCAGGTCTCATCACCCGCGCTGCCTCCAAACGCGAAGCCTGCCCGGCCGTCCTCATCCAGCGTTACATCACACTCGAGCGTCATTGATACGGGACGTGTGCCCATATCCGCCAGGGCAAAATCGTCCTCTTCTGCGGTGAGAGTGATGCTGCTGCCATCGATCGTGACTCCGTCCGTTACCGCAGCAGCAGTGAGGGGCTTATCAACGGTGAAATAGCCGCCAAGAACTTCCGGTGCCTTTACGCCGAGCGTCCCGTCCTCATTCTGAACAAGCTCATGGACCAAAACATTGCCTGCCCACTGGTACACGCCGGAATCAGAGCTCAGACCCGGCTGACCGATCCAGCCGCAGAGATAGATATGGTCGCCGACCTGCGCAGTCTTTGCCGCATAGAAAATGAAGCCGCTGCCCTCCATCAGACCCTTGCCATCGAGGATATTATCCCTCGGAGGAATGAATGGACCGTTCATGGAGTCGCTCACTGCGTAATAGGTGACGCAGTCCCAGCTGTAGGTAAGATACCAGTAATCACCGATCCGGAAGAGATCCGGGCACTCACACATATATTCGTTGAGAGGCGCGAAGATCGGGCCGACGAAGGTCCAGTCCTTCAGATCCGGGGATGTGTATTTGACCACTACGCCGCTCAGCTCCTCTTCATTAGCGGACATGAGAAGCCAGTAGCACTGCTCCTCCTCCACCCAGAAGACCTCGGGATCCCGGAAATCATCCTTATTATAGCCCTCAGGAGCGAAGAACAGCGGCTCGCCATCCTTGACCCAGTTCTCCCGGTCTGTACTGGTGGCATGCATAACGCATTCCTTGCCTTTGCCGTTATTTCCCAGATCGTTATGGCCGGTGTAGAAGAGATGGTAGCGTCCCTCCTGATCCTGCATAACAGAACCGGTTCCCAATGCAGGATCTGCATCGTTTCCCTGGCCGTTGTTCATTACCATGCCATGGTCCCTGTAGCCGGAAAGATCCTCTGTGCTGTATTTATAGATCGGGTGGTAGCCCTGGCCGTTGTGGCTCGTGTCATAGAGATAGTAAAGTTCAAGAACGCCGTCCTCTGTCACGAATGGCATGACGTCGCCTACATAGCCGCCTTCCGGACATGGGTAAAGATTGTACTCTGCTGCCTCATATGGTTCATCCGGCAGCACAGCAGCGGTCGACACAGCAGGATCTTCTTCCCCTGTTTCTCCAGAGGAAGCGGTCGCCTGGCTCTCTGCAGTCTCCGCAGGGAGATCTCCGCCGCGGCAGGCAGAAAGGGACAGAGCCAGCACCAGTGGCAATGTGATCATAATTCTACGTTTGCGCATTGTGAACACTCCTTTCCGTGGCCTTCTGTGATCTTCCGATCACAGAGGCCCGTCGATTCGTCAGAAGGTATAGATCGTATCCGAAACCAGATTGATCTTTCCGGCCTGCTCGACCTTCACATCATTGAGGAAGATGGTATTCGGAGTCGTACAGTTTCCGAGAGACAGCTGGACCACAAGTCTCGCCTCCTCCTTCATGTATGTTGTAAACTCGATATATGTGCCGGCAGGATCTGAAGTCAGGCCAAACATGCCGCCGATGCCCTTCTCCACTTCCCCATTGTTGAAACAGACCTCAAACGGAGCAGGGATGATGGACTTAACATTGAAGCGGACACGGTACTTCTGTTCAGGCTTAAGTGTAACGCCGGTATTGACAAACAGCTTGTTCTTCCATGCTTCTAGTCCATCCTCGGGGGTCTCCACGAGCCGAAGCATCGCACTGTCGGGATTCTTTGTCAGCTCAGCCTTGTATCCGTCCTGCGTATCGTTTTCAACTACATCCTTGATCTCAGGTTTAACCTGTTTGACAAAAGTGACCTCTTCAAATTTGAACCCGCTGATGGTGTATGTGTTTCCGTCTGTTCCGTTTGTCTCGCCGAAGCGGAGCTGGAGTACAAGCTCGCCCTTGCTGTCACCTGGCATAACGGTGTAAGAATATGTGTTCCTGCCGGGAGCCAGATACTGCTCATACAGAGCTCCGTAGGCAAGCTCCTCATTGCCGTCGCAGAACAGTTCGAACAGGTTCTGCGGTTTTGCGGCATCTACATTGAAGCTGACGCGGTAGCCCTTCCCCGCCTTCGGGGTGATGCCGGTGCGTACAATGACCTTAGCACACCACGCATGGCGTTCGGATGGAGCCTTTTTGATGCGGAAGGTCGCGGAGGATCCATTCTTCTCGAGAGCGGTGACATAGCCTTCGTCGGATGCTTTGCTGAGATATCCCACACTGTTATAGCTGAAATTCGGAATAACATTCTTTGCAGATGCATAGCTGACTTCTTCAACCTTGATGCCGCTGATCGTCACCTTGGTGCCGCCGCCTGCATTGCCAAGGTTGAGTTGAAGGAAAAGTACGCCATCCCTGTCTGGGGTAATGTTGTATGCAGTGGTTTTCCTGCCCGTGGATGCCTGCAGCCCGTACTGCCCGCCAAACGCCGCTTCATCTCCCTGATCGTTATAGCAGATGTCATAAGTCAGTGCCTTGGATGCCTTAACGCCGATGCTGACGCGGTATGTCTTTCCGGCCTTCAGCTTAGCGCCGGTCTCTGCAAAGAGTTTGACCTTCCATGGCTCACGGCCTGTGGAGGGGACTTTCTTAACATTGATACTTGCTGAAGAGCTTGTATTGGACAGCTTCACCGTATAGTCCTCATGTGCCCAGAAATTGATGGGCGCGATCATGGACCCGGATTCACTGACGATCTCCTCGACCTTGACATTGCTTATCTTCACCTTGTTTGGTGCGTCAGTATAACCTATCAGCAGCTGAATGATCAGCTCGGCATCGCCTTCAGGAGCGACCACATGCTTCTGCCTGCTTCCTGTAGTCAGATTGTAAAACTCTCCGACTGCTTTCTCATCCGCTCCGGTACCATAGAACACATGATAGCTGAAGGCTTTGTCTGCCTTTATGTCATAGCTGATACGATACTGCTTTCCTGCCTTGAGCTTTGCTCCGGTTTCCACATACAGCTTAGCCTTCCAGTCTGCCTTCTCATCCGCCGCGGCAGTGAACTCCATCGTCGCAGAAGAGCTGTCATTCGTAAGGCTGGCAGCATATCCTGTATCGGTAAAGCTGTGGACCGGAGCCCATGCGGTCAGAGAATCCTTCACAAGATTCTCGCCTTCTGCATCGGCCTTCTCCTCGATCTTTACGCCGCTCACCTTGACCACAGTGCCTGACGGAGCATTTCCGACAGAGAACTGTATGATCAGGTGTTTGTCCGCGTCCGGTGTTACTTCATAGGTCTGCGTCTGTGTTTCCGGAGATGCAGTGAGCCCGTACAACGCAGCGTTTTTGTCACTGCCGGCTTCCTTTTCTTTCTCCCCGTCGTTATAGCAGATCTCGTAGCCAAAACTCTGCGTAGCCTGGACATCCGCACTGATACGGTAGGTCTTGCCGGCCTCAAGCGTAACGCCGGTATCCGCAAAGAGCTTTGTCTTCCATACCTCGGGATTATCCAGTACTTTGTCGAATCTGACGGTCGCAGCGCTGCCGCTGCCGCCCAGCGCAGCTTTATAATCTTCATGTGCCCAGAGTTCAAAGGATCCCGGAACGACATCCGGCGCTTCTCCCTCGTCTGACCATTTCTCCAGCGCAACACTGTTTACGGTAAATGTATTCCCTGCAGGGCTTTTGCCGAGCTGGAACTGCAGCACCAGGTTTTTCGCGTTGGCATCCGAAGGCACAGTAAATTCCGTGACAAGGTTCTTCTGCTCGCCGGCCCCTATGCTCTGGCCATAGAGCGCGCCATAGCCCTTCTCCGCTTCACCGTTGTTGAAGCAGACTTCAAAGTCCATAGCTTCGGCTGATGTGACTCCCGCCGTCACCTTGTACTTTGCGCCGGGTTCCAGAACCGTGGCGGTGTCCACAAAAAGTCTGGACTTCCATACACCATTTGATGGAACCTCAGTGATCTTCAGAGCGGTTCCGCTTACACTCTGCGAGTAGCCCTGGTCGTGACCCTCAGACACAGTGAGCCCGGAAATAACGACCGGCTCATATGCGCCAGCGATCGTTTTTGTCTCTGTTTTTTCCTCTTCCCATTTCTGCAGCTTCACGCTGTTTACTGTGATGGAATTGTCTGCAGGACTGCTGCCCAGCTGGAACTGGACTACCAGGCTGCCCGAGCCTGCCGTGAATTCCTGCTCATATGTCTGGGAAGCCCCTTCTCCGATATGCAGCCCGTAAAGTGCTCCGTGAGCCTTCTCTTCTGACCCGTTGCTGAGGCAGACTTCAAAATCCATCGCCTTCCCGGAAGTAACATTTACTGCGATCTTATATTTGGCACCGGCCTCAAGTGCTGTACCAGTATCCACAAACAGTTTGGATTTCCATACGCCAGCGTCTTCCGGCACTGCGCTGATCGTCAGCGTCTGGCCAGACAGCGTCTGCTCATAACCTGAATCGCATGTCTGGCTGACAGAAGATCCTGTGGCAACATCGGCAAACCCTGCAGGAGTTGTGGTTTTTTCTTCGTGTTCCGGAATATACTTCTCAACCTTTACACTGTTGACAGTAATGGTATTGGACGCAGGACTCTGCCCCACTGAGAACTGAAGGATCAGGTTCCCTGTCGAAGCTCCCTCCGGCACTGTAAATTCCTCGACAAAAGTCTTTGACCCGGCAGCAAAACTCTGATTATAGAGCGCTCCGTAACCCTTTTCCGTGCTGCCGTTGTTGAAGCAGAGTTCAAATCCGAAAGCCTTCTCGGATGTGACATCCGCCGTGACCCTGTATTTACAGCCTGCTTCCAGAGCCTTGCCGGTATCTGCAAACAGCTTGGACCGCCACACCTCGTTGGGCAGCTGCGGAACCGCTCCGATCGTGAGTGCCATACCGCTGAGAGTCTGCTCATATCCCTCATCACACGCCTGACTGGCTGTAAGCTCAGGAATCTTCACCGGGTAATACCCGGGCTCGCCGGAACTGGATGTGGGATACTGGAAGTCCTTCATGTCGACAGCTTCCCAGTCCCCCTCTCCCGGAATAACAGGCGCGATCTTCAGATTGCTCACCGTAACGGTATTTCCGGAAGTGCTGTCGGTCTCGCCCAGCTGGAAGCGGAGAATGACCGGTCCTGCACTTGTTTCCGGCGTAAAGCTGTAACTCACCGACTGTGAGGCACCTGCAGTCAGCTTCTGGTCATACAGAGCGCCATAGGTATTCTCGCCTGCGCTGCTGTCAAAGCATACCTCATATTTTGCCTGATCCTTATCGGCAGTGATATCGAATCCGACGATATATTTCTGGCCCGCTTCCGGGGTAACGCCGGTATTGATATAAAGCTTTGATTTCCATACACCGCGGTCAGCACCGGGAGCCTCTGAGATGGCAAGCGTTGCGCTGCTGCCGTTAGCGGAAACCTCCTGGGTATATCCCTCGTCATGGCCTTCCCATACGTTTACGCCGGCGGTGTAGGTGAAATCATCCGGCAGGACGCTGACGTACTCTGCGTCTGAATCGTCTGCTCCCGTATTATAAGAGAATCCCGCCGGAAGAACACTCTTGTACTTAAGTTTCACCGACTCGATGGTCAGATTTTTCAGAGTAACCGTGTTTCCGTCCGCTGTATCGGTCTTGCCAAGCTGAAGGCGGATCGTCAGAGGACCGCTTTCCTCATCCGGAGTGATAAGCATGTCGATATGATCCGTTCCGCCGGCTTTCAGGCTGCGGCCGTAGAGAGCGCCGTAAGCATTCTCAGTATCACCGTCAAAGCAGATCTCATACTCCGACTGACTGTCCGTGGAAGCGAGGTCAAACCGGACCCGGTAATTCGTCTTTTTCTTCAGCGCCACGCCGGTAGCTGCATATAATCTCGCCTTCCAGACGCCGCGGTCGGCAGCCTTGGCAGGGGCCTGCACGATGTCCATCGTTGCGCTGGACGCTCCTTCCCTGAGATTGACGATGTAGCCGTCATCATGCTGCTCATATACCGTATCCACACCACTGTAGAAAGAAGGTGAGATCGGGATATTCGCGTAGGAAACCGGAACGAGCTCCTCGATCATCTTGCCGGTCTCAACAGACTTGTCCAGGGCAAATCCCGCAGGGAGCACACTCGTATAGTGATCGATGATCCTGTCTACATGAACATTCCCTACCCTGATCAGAGAGCCCCCGCGGGCTTCTCCGAGCGAGAACTGCAGCACAAGCTCATCTCCGTTCCCATTGCCGGTGATCACAGCTTCACAGGTCTTGACCTCCCCGGGAGGCAGCTCCTGTCCGTAAAGAGCTCCATATCCCTTCTCCACATCACCATCATTGAGAAGGACCTCGAAAGCAATATTATGGTCATATTGTTCGCTCAATATATCTGCCGTCACACGGTAATGGACACCCGGATCCGGGATCATTCCGGTCCTGATATATAATCTGGACTTCCAGACGCCGGGATCGGACGGTATATAATCGTAATTAATGTCGATCGAATCATCTTCCCGCTCAATGATCGTGTCGTAGCCCTGATCATGTCTCTCATAGACCCGCGACTCTCTCCTGAAATTCACCGGAGCAGGAAGCGCGTTCTCATAGTCAACTTCATCCGCATACTCCTTCACCTCGATATCCTGAAAATCGATCGTGAAAGCCGGAAGCATGCCAAGCTGGAGATCAAGGTAGCTCGATCCCTCCCTTGCCGTAAAGATTCCTGTTATGCTGTTGTCCCCTTCCCGGATCCGGAACTCCTGAAAATCGCCGAACTTGACTGTTCCGGCTACATCCGAGTGAAAGCGGTACGTAACGAAATAATCCCTTCCGGCAATCGTGGGGTAGTTGCACTCCAGCTTGACATGCCAGGACTCTCCGTCCGTTTTCGATGCGGTAAAACGATACACGCCGTCTACTGCTTCGCCGCTTCCTTCAACATCAGAGCCCTCGAACTTTGCCCGGAACATGCTGCTCTGCACGCTGACCGGCGTCACCTCTCCCTTCGAGAGTGCTGCCGGAACCGGAGAATAATCCTCTGCAGGGAAAACCTGGCTGGAAAGCAGTTCTGCTTCCGGCTGCGCATTGACCTCCACTGTCTCTTCTGGCGCTGCCTCCGTCAGTGCAGTCTTCTCCGCTGTTATCTCCTGCCCTGTCTTTCCTTCTGTCGTCCGTTCTGCTGAGGGAACGGCAGACGCACAACCGGACAACAAGAGAGAAAACAGGAGAACACCTGCGATCACAGCCCTGGTACGTTTCATAATGAGTTCCTCCTCTGTTGATCTGTAGTCCGCCCTGCGCATATGCATACCATGTGTCCCGTCCATCCGGCATGCACTGTGCAAAACACAACCAAATGTAAACTAATGTAAACCAACTATAAGTAGAGCAATTATAAAAAGTATATGCTATGAATTGGCCTGTGTCAACGGTTTCATCTGTATTTCCACTTCTTTACATACGATATATTATACATATTCTCAGGTGCATACAGCTGACTATCTTGTATCGTTGTTTACATTTTGTAAATCTTGCCTTTAGAAAGATCCTATGTTATGATAAACACCAATGATAAAAAATATCAAAAATATATTTTGAAGGGGATATTTAATGGCTTGGAAAAAAACCACAATGCAGGAGATTGCGGACGCCTGTGGCTTGTCACGTAATACGGTGTCCAAAGTTTTCAACGGACGGGGGGCCGTTCTGGATTCCACCCGGCAGCAGGTGCTTGCCAAAGCGCGGGAGCTCGGGTATTTTCAGAATGCAGCAGACAGGCCGTCAGAAAACAATTACAGCGGAAACATCGCGCTCCTGACACATCAGAAGCTTCTGACGCATCATTTCGGAGCTGGTTTTTTCACAAGCTTCACCAATCATATCTCCCGCTCCGGATTTACCATGCAGATCTATAAAGTTTCCTCTGCAGAGATTGCGGAAAAACGCCTGCCGCCCCGCCTTGACCCGGCACAGACCGCCGGGATCCTTGGAATCGAGCTGTTTGACAAAGAATATCTGGACATGATCTGCGCACTTGGAAAACCCACTGTTTTTGTAGATGGGTACCCTCGCGCAATGGAAGATCTTCTCAGCTGTGACATTGTCTCTATGGAAAATGTCGCCAGCGAAACTATCCTCGTAAACCGCATGATTGCCGCCGGGGCAAAACGGATCGGCTTTGTAGGCGACATTGAACACTGCAACAGCTTTTATGAGCGCTGGACTGGGTTCTGCTCAGCGATGAACGGCGCAGGACTGCCTGTCGACCGGAGATTCTGCATTCTGAAAGAGGACAGTAAGTTCTATGAAAATACGGAATGGCTCCTAGAGCAGCTCGCATCAATGCCGGAGATCCCCGACGCCTTTGCCTGTGCCAACGATTATCTGGCTATTCATCTGATGACTGCCCTGAAAAAAAAGGGGCTCTCCATTCCCAAAGATGTGATGGTCACTGGTTTCGACGGCTCGCCTGAGGCTGAAATCATAGACCCCACCCTGACTACAGCACGGATCCCGGGTGAAGATATCGGGCGGATCTCCGCTCTTCTTCTCAAAGAACGGATAACCAAACCCGATTTTCCTTATCACTGGACCTATGTTAAGACAACTCCAGTATGGGGAAAGAGTATCCGCTATCCCGCGTTATAAAAAGCTTCAGTCCTATATAAGAAACGGACAGGCATCTTGCAGCCTGTCCGTTTCTTATATAGGACTGAAGGATTCTTTAAAACTACGCCTTTATTACGAGTTCCAGGCGGCCTGGATGGCCGCTTTTATCATCAAATCTACATTTTCCGTTCTACTCCTATTATGACTCTGGCATCGGAATTGCTTTATTTTTATAGCCTGAACAGGACCTCAGCTGCTGATTATTCGGTTTAAACCACCACACCAGGCCTATGACAGCCCAGTCTCACGCAGCCCAGTCTCATTATATACTGTGTTTTGTTAATATAGTATTGTTTGCTATAATACCTGATATGTGAATAAATCATTGGAGAACAACAAATGCTAAGTACTTTCGCTGACTATGAGAATACGATTTACGCTCTGTCTGTTGCCGAAATGAATGATATCTATCATCAGATGAGAACGGACATCACAGGCGACGAACTCGCTGAAGAATTATACAAAGAAGACCTTCTTCCAAAAATGATAAAATATGCGAATATCAGAGCTTCCTGGGCGACGTTTTCCAGAGAAAAGAAAATGGCGGACGATGATCACCGCACTTCCTGCCACGACTCTGTAATCCGCAATCTCGATATGCTGGTCAACTATTTACGAAAGCAAGGAAAAACGGCTGCCTGGCGAGATTCCCTTGGTGATGTATCAAAGGATCCGGTTAATAGAAAGCGCATTGGTGATTTTGCTTGCTATGTGGCTTTTCTGGAGGCATTAGGCGAGAGATGATCCATCATCAGCACTTGCAAATACAATGATGTGGCATGAAAAAAAGGCCTCCCTGTTCAGCCCTTCCTCTTTCGCTGCTTTCATCTCATTTACGTTGTCCTATTCGCACACTGCCGAAACCCTTTGGCATCTGCAGTGACATAATCCGCCGTAATCCCCTTATATAAACAAAAAGAAGCAGCTGCGAGGAACCTCGCCCGCGATCAAGGTAATAACACCTTCGCGACGCATGCTTCTTTGATATCACAATACTCTTATATTGTTATGAGAGTCTTACAATACATATTTACCATCTGTCTCCTTTGCTGTCACTCCTTTTTCAGAATATGGTTCGCCTCTTCGATAGCGGCACGCATGGTGCTGTCGGTATACTGGCCGGGCTTTGTAAAGGCAATGACATAGGCGCGTCTTTGCAGTTTCGTCCGCAGATAGACGGAGTAATTGTATTTTCTATACCCAGGTCCGTGGTAATAAAAGCAATCTGCATCGATGCGGTGGAGGATCGCAGTTCCTTTCAGGAAGACGTATTTCTCTCCGACCATGACACGCCCATCCCAGAGACTTTCGGCATTTTGGAAATCCGTTATGAGTTTTTCCATAAGTGCGGGGTCTTCACTGGCCTCCCGAAGTATCCGGGTCGAAACTCTATGCTGTCGGATCTCCAGAATCACGAGAATAAGAACACAGGCAAAATAGATGCCGACAACCACAAGATCCTTGTAAAGCGCCGAAACTCCGGGGCGGGCTTTTATCAGCAGAAAGAGTAACATTGCCGGCAGGGATATGATCAGCACGACGATAAGCACCATAGTTAAAGCGAAACGACTGTGAATATGCTTTTTGAATTCGTTCATTTTTTCCTCACAAAGACGCGAAAGGAGACGGGATCAAAGGAGACAAGGTGCAGCTCCAACATTGCCGCTTTCTCATAAGGTATTCTCATTGTCCCCCATTAATCAAGAAAATGTTTTGAGTTTATGGTTCAAACCGTGAGGACAAATTTAAAACCTAATCTCAAATAGAAAGGAGCAGCTCCAGTATTGTCGCTTTTTCCTGGAGATCCTTCTAAGAGATAATGAATATGGAATTATAATGCTTTACATAAAGGATTCGGACATCATATCTTTCGCAGATCAGTATCTCGGAAAAACAGAAACAAAACCCACGGCAATGAACCATGGGTCTTGTTTCACTTCGCTGTATCAGTCCTGTTTTCGCCTTCTGAGACAATTTATCTTTCCACTGCTTTTTATTTGTCGCTAAAGTAAAACTGCGCCACAGCCCAGGCAGGCCATCGCGCAGCGATTTTGTTCAACTGGAATTTAGCGGCCTGAAATCTTCTTTGCTTTGGTCAGCCACAGGGCATAAATCGCTTCCGCAACCAGCAGAACACCAAAGAGG
>OCTX012118582.1_pt1 | contig 19699 bp, 15 predicted proteins | sample 1539691 | NCBI WGS metagenome assembly OCTX01 (sample SAMN02144231, study PRJEB22623) | gut metagenome | biome: sheep rumen | host: Ovis aries | place: New Zealand
TAGGGGAGGGGCTTGCCCCTCCCGCGGTTTACGCACCACGCCCGATATTTGCACTATCCCGTAGGGGCCGACGCCCCCGGCGGCCCGTTTGCCCGACATTCTACCATGTCCGCGGGCGGCCGAGGGCGGCCGCCCCTACGATGAAAACGAACGGCCTTTCACTATCCCGTAGGGGACGGCGTCCTCGACGTCCCGCAGATTCGCACCGCGTCCGATATTCCGCACCCACCCGCAGGGGCGGCTGTCATCCGGCCGCCGTATGTCCCGCACCCGGTCACATGCAATACGGAAATGCCGGTCGGGGCTTGGATTTCCGCCTCTTGTCAGGGGGCGGAAATTGTGTTACAATGCTCTGTACGATCAAAATGGGGGTGTATGCCATGAGTTATTGGAGCGCGATCCTGATGGGCATTGTGCAGGGGCTGACCGAGTTTCTGCCGCTGTCCAGCTCCGGGCATCTGACGATCCTTGACAATCTCTTCGGCCTCAACCTCATGGAGGAGGGGCACGCGCTGTTCTTTGTGCTGCTGCATATCGGCACGCTGCTGTCCATCCTCATCGCCTATTGGGAGGACATCTCGCGCATCATCCTCGAGAGCCTCACGCTGCTCGGCCTCTCCGCCGGCCCCAAACAGAGCCGCTATCCCGCGGCGCGCGTGGGTCTGATGCTGCTGATCTCCACGCTGCCGCTTTTCCTGCTGCTGCCCCTGCGGCGGCAGATCAACGCCCTCGCAGAGAACAACTACTTTGTCGCTATCTCGCTGATCCTCACCGGCTGCATGCTGGTGCTGATCGGCAAGATGACCGAGGGAAAGAAAATCGGCTCGACGATGACGGTCTTCGACGCGCTGCTCATCGGCATCTGCCAGCTTGTCTCCGCGCTGCCGGGCATCTCCCGCGTGGGCACCACGCTCACGGCCGGGGTGTCCCTCGGGCTGCGCAAGGAGTTTGCCGCGAACTACGCCCTGCTGCTCTCGATCCCCGCGCTCCTCGGCTCGCAGCTTCTCGGCCTCGTTGACGCGCTCAACGCCGGTGTGGAGCTCGGCGCGGTGCCGATGTACCTCGCAGGGATGGCCACGGCCATGCTCGTCGGCCTCGGGGCGATCATGCTGCTGCGCCTGGCCGCCAAGCGCGGCAAATTCGGCGGCTTCGCCTATTACTGCTGGGTCGCCGGCGTCCTCACGATCATACTCACGCTGATCTTCTGATCCGGCGTTTCTCCATCATTTTGTGATTATTGGCTCGGAAAGGAATTGTCATGGCAAAAGCAAAATCGACTACCAGGAAAAAATCCGCCCCCGCGAAGAAGACGACGCGCACCGCGCCGCCTCCCGCACCGGCGGAGCGCGAGCCGCGCCCCTCGCACGCGCGGGAATGGACCGGCGCGATCTTCGCCGTGCTGGCCTTCCTGCTGCTGCTGAGCTACTTCAACGCCGAGGGCAGCGTGCTCTCGCATATCAAGGTGCTCTTTGAGGGTCTGCTCGGCTGGGGCTACTGGCTGCTCGCGCCGGCCTTCGCCTTTGCGGCTGTCGTGCTCTTCCTGCACCACGGCCGCCCAGTGGAATACCGCGTCGTCTGCCTGCTGCTGCTCCCGCTGCTTTTCTCCGCCCTCGCGCACGCGCTGCTCGGCGCGCCGCGCGACGAGCTGCTCTCCTTCCGCGAATATGCGGATCAGCTCTTCCGCGACGGGCAGGACGGTCTCTCCGGCGGCGTGCTCGGCGGTCTGATCGGCGGCTCGCTCGTGCAGCTCATCAGCATGGCCGGCACGGTCATCCTCACGGGCATCGCCTTCCTCGTGGCCTTTGTGCTCGGCGTGCGCGGCAGCTTCAGCGGCATGCTGCAGCCGAGACCCCGCGCCGAAAAGCCCGCCCCTGCGGAGAGCGAAGCCGTCAAAACCGTCGAGGCCGCGGCTGCGCCCGCCAAAAAGCCCGTCGTGATCCAGAACGCCGTCGAGCCCGCGAGACCCCAGAGCGCCCCGCGCAAGCCGCAGAGCGCCGCGGAGATGGACATTCCGCTCGGCCCGGACGAGGAGGAGCTGCCCCTCGCCGGCCTCAAGGATCTCCTGGGCGACAGCTACAGCGCCCCCGTCAAGCCCCGCCGCGCCACGGCGAAGAAAAAGCCCGATCCCTCCGTCCCCAGCAAGCCCGACGTGACGAAGGAGGACAAGATCCGCGAGGAGCTGCCGCTCGACCTGGAGGACAGCTTCCGCCCGCTGGAGGTCTCCAAGACCCCCGCCGCGCCAGCCAAGAGCGCGCGCAAGCCCATCGCCGTCGCCGCCGTGAGCGACCCGCCGAAGCAGGAGGTCCTGCCCAGGCTCGAGAAGCCCGAGACGAAGAAGCAGAAGCGCGAGGAGGTGGCCGCGCAGGCCAAGGCGGTGGAGAACGCCGTCGCCTCCGCCGACGAGCACCCCGAATACGCCTTCCCGCCCACCGAGCTGCTGCGCGCCGGCAGCGGCGTCGTCAGCGACGCGCGCGACGAGATCGCCCTCAACAAGGAGCGCCTCGAGGGCGCGATCCACAGCTTCGGCATCAATGCCGACGTCGTGGCCATCACCCGCGGCCCCACGGTCACGCGCTATGATATTGAGCTCGAGCAGGGCGTGAAGCTCGCCCGCGTCACCAATCTGGCCGGCGATCTCGCGCTGGCTCTCGGCGTAGTGAACGTGCGCATCGCGCCGATCCCCGACAAGATCTCCACCGTGGGCATCGAGGTGCCGAACAAGCTCGTCAGCACCGTCTACCTGCGGGATATCATCGAGTCCCCGCGCTTCCAGAACGCCAAGTCCCGCCTGAGCTTCGCCATCGGCAAGGACATCGGCGGCGAGTGCATCGTCGGCAACATCGCCAAGCTCCCGCATATGCTCATCGCCGGCACCACCGGCTCGGGCAAATCCGTCTGCATGAACTCGCTGATCCTGAGCCTGCTGTACAAGGCGCGGCCGGACGAGGTGCGCCTCATCATGATCGACCCCAAGATGGTCGAGCTCGGGATCTACAACGGCATCCCGCATCTCTACGTCCCCGTCGTGACCGACCCCAAGAAGGCGGCCGGCGCGCTGCAGTGGTCCGTGGTCGAGATGCTCAAGCGCTACCGTCTCTTCTCCGAGGTCGGCGTGCGCGATATCGACAGCTACAACAAGCACTGCCAGAGTACCGGCGAGAGCACCATCCCCAAGGTCGTCATCGTCATCGACGAGCTGGCGGACCTGATGCTCGTGGCCTCCAAGGAGGTCGAGGAGAGCATCTGCCGCGTCGCCCAGATGGGCCGCGCCGCCGGCATGCACCTCATCATCGCCACGCAGCGTCCCTCCGCGGACGTCATCACCGGCCTCATGAAGGCCAACATTCCCAGCCGCATCGCCTTCGCGGTCTCCTCCGCGATGGAGAGCCGCATCATCCTCGACCAGGGCGGCGCGGAGAAGCTCATCGGCATGGGCGACATGCTCTTCTCTCCCGTCGGCTCCGGCAAGCCCACGCGCATTCAGGGCGCTTTCGTCTCCGACGAGGAGCGCGAGGAGGTCATCCAGTTCATCAAGGAGAGCGCCTCCGCCAGCGGCGAGAATGAGGACATCGTGGCCTTCATGAACAAGGCCAGCGAGGACAGCAAGGGCGGTTCCGATTCCGGCAAGGGCGGCGGCAAGGAGGAGCCCGCCTCCGAGAGCGGCTATGACGAGATGCTGCCCCAGGCGGTCGAATGCGTGCTGGAGAGCGGCTCCTGCTCGGTCTCCATGCTGCAGCGCCGCGTCAAGCTCGGCTACTCCCGCGCTGCGCGCATCGTCGACCAGATGGAGGAGCTCGGCGTCGTCGGCCCCTACGAGGGTGCCAAGCCCCGCTCCGTGGTCATCGACCGCGCGGGCTGGCAGCAGCTGCAGGTGCAGCTCGGCCTCGCCAGCGCCGATGATCTCGGCCTCGCCGCCGAGCTGAGCGACGCCGCCGACAGCGAAGCGGAAGAGTAAAGAATACAAAAACGGGCGCGCTGCTGCGCCCGTTTTTTGAGGTAGACTATGAACTATTTTGAAATGGACATGGACCCCCAGGCCCTGCAGGGGATCGGCGTGCTGGGCCTCGCGCATGTGGGCGACGCGGTCTACGACCTGCTCGTGCGCACGATGCTCGTCAGCCGCGGCCACGGCGCCGTGGGCGATCTGCACCGCCGCACCGTGAGCTTCGTCAAGGCCGAGGCGCAGGCCGCCGCCGCGCAGAAGCTCCTGCCGCTGCTCACGGAGGAGGAGCTCGCCGTCTATAAGCGCGGACGCAACGCCCACGTCAACACCGTGCCGCATCACGCCGCGGTGGGGGACTACCACGCCGCGACCGGGCTGGAGACCCTCTTTGGGCATCTCTATCTGCGCGGCGAGCGTGAACGGCTCCTGGCGCTCTTCGCCGCCGTGACGGAGGCTTGAGTATGCCGCTGGACGCCGTATGTATTAAGGCCCTGGAACGCGAGCTGGCAGAGAGCGTCGTGGGCGGGAAAATCGACAAGGTGCAGCAGCCCGAGCGGGACATGCTGCTTCTCTCGCTGCGCGCCAACGGCCGCAGCCTCCGTCTGCTCCTCGCCGCCGGCACGGGCAACGCCCGCGTACACATCACCCAGGCCTCTTTTGAAAACCCCGGCGAGCCGCCGATGTTCTGTATGCTGCTGCGCAAGCACCTCGTCGGCGCGCGCATCCTCGCGCTGCGCCAGCCGGATTTCGAGCGCATGCTGATCCTCGATCTCGAGACGCATGACGAGCTCGGCGTCACGGCGCGCAAGCAGCTCGTGGCGGAGATGATCGGCCGCAGCGCGAATGTCATCCTCGTCGGCGCGGACGGGCGGATCATCGACTGTATGCGCCGGGTGGACTTCGCGGGCGACGCACAGCGCAGCCTCCTGCCCGGCATGATCTACCGCCTGCCGCCGAGGCAGGAGAAGACTGCCTTTTTCCTCGCCTCGAGCGCGGAGCGCGCCGCGGCGCTCGCCGGGGCGGATCGGGACGCCCCGATGGACAAGACGCTGCTGGAGCGTTTTTCCGGTCTCTCTCCGCTCATCTGCCGGGAGCTCAGCTTCCGCTGCCGCGGGGATTGGGACAGCCTCCCGCTGCAGCTCGATGCGCTGGCGGAAGCCGTGGCGGCGGGGGAGACGGAGCCCGTGATGCTCCTGCGCGAGGGCAGGCCCATGAATCTGAGCTTCATGGCCATCTCGCAGTACGGCGCGGAGGTCTCTGCGGAGCGCTTTGAGAGCTTTTCCGCCCTGCTGGACGCCTTCTACTCCCGGCGCGACCGGCTCGAGCAGCAAAACCGCCGCTCCCGCGAGCTCAAGCGCAGCGTGAAGACTGCGCGCGACCGCACCGCCAGGAAGCTCCTCAACCAGCGTCAGGAGCTGCAGAAGACCGACGAGCGCGAGCAGGTGCGCCGCCGCGCCGAGCTCATCACCGCGAATATCTATCGCCTCAGGCGCGGAGACAGCGTCCTGCGCTGCGAGGATTTCTACGAGGAGGGCTGCCCGCAGATCGAGATCCCGCTCGACCCGCTCAAAAGCCCGCAGCAGAACGCCGCCGCGCTCTATAAGGAGTACAACAAGCTCAAGGGCGCGCGCGAGCATCTCACGCTGCTTGTCGCCGAGAATGCGAAGCTGCTGGAATACCTCGAGAGCGTGCTGGAGGAGATCGAGCTGGCCGAAACGGAGCGCGACCTCGGGGAGATCCGCCGCGAGCTCGCCGCGTCCGGCCTGCTGCGCGTATCGAGGAGCAAAAAGACTGCGCGCGAGAAGCCGCAGGCGCCGCTGCGCTTCGTGACCAGCGCGGGGCTGGAGGTGCTCGTCGGCCGCAGCAATACGCAGAACGACGAGCTCACGACCAAAACCGCCCGCCGCACGGACTATTGGCTGCACGCACAGAAGATCCACGGCAGTCATGTGATCCTGCGCTGCGACGGTCTCGAGCCGGACGAGCAGAGTCTGCGTGAGGCGGCCTCCCTCGCCGCCCGGTATTCCCAGGGGCGCGGCGCGGGGAAGATCCCGGTGGATTACACCATGGTGCGCAATGTCCGCAAGCCCTCCGGAGCCCTGCCGGGGAAGGTGGTCTACACCGAGTATGCCACGCTCTACGCCGAGGCCGACGAGGCCCTGGCAGAGAAGCTGAGGAAATAATAAAAGGAACGGCCGCGCTCTGCGTCCGTTCCTTTTCGTACTCCCGCACCACGCTTAGCTGCGCCCGCAGGAGCTGTATGGTGCTTGAGAGACAGCAGGCGGCTGCCAGCCGCCCCTGCGAGTGCAGGATTGCGGAACGTCGAGGGCGTCGGCCCCTACATAGACACGTCCTCATAGTAGCGATCCTCGGCCCATTTGGCCGGGTTTTGGTCGATGTAGTCCCAGATTTCACGGTAGTCGTGCTCATTACGGATCACGTGTTCATGAAAAGAGCGCTGCCAAATGTTATGGCCCAGTCTCCGATTTACGAGCCGCTTCAACGCGCCGACCGCATCAGAAACCGTAGGGGCCGACGCCCTCGGCGGCCCGTTATCAGGTGATGCGGCTTCGCTGTCGATCCGCAGGATCATGTGTATATGGTTGGGCATGATCACATATTTGTCTACATGAAAACCGGGTATGTGATCCGTAGACAGGATATGCTGTTCAACAACAATTCCTGTGTCTGTCAATTGAAGATTCGGGCCGCCGAGGGCGTCGGCCCCTACGCTGACCCGGGATAAGATGCACTGTCGGTCGTGGGTACAGATCGTAATAAAATAGGCGCCGGGAGAGGAATAATCATAATCCGACAAACGAATTGGTTTTCGTTTGGGTAACTCCATGGCAGAAAGCCTCTTTTTACGTTATTTGGGGGAGGCGTAAGTGCATCCTCCCGAATCCATACTACCAAAGTAATCTTGGAATGACAAGCGCAAGAGCGCACTTACTCACCACCGTTCGGCGGTGTAAGTGCGCTCTTGGTTATTTGTGGGAAAGAGGAATATACGCCGTAGGGGCCGACGCCCTCGGCGGCCCGCCGGGTCTTATGAGGATCGGTAATGCTGTACTGAGGATCGGCAATGCGGCTGTACAGGAGCTGCGCTTACGCGAAGGCCTCCGGCCAGAAGACGCCGGCCAGCGAGGCCATGAAACGCGGGAAGGCGCCGTGCTTCGCCGCGAAGCTCTTGACGGAGGAATTGTAGGGCGCGGTGGCGATGGCGGCGTTGAGCGCGGTGGCCTCCGAGACGGCCGCGGCATAGGCCGCGGAATCCCGCTGCCCGAGCGTCAGCTCCGCGAGCTCGGCGTTCACGGCGTCAAAGGCGCCCTTGAGCTGCACATAGCGCTCGTAGGCTTCGCTCACGTCGGCCTCGACGCCCAGCTCCCCGCGCAGCGCGACGGCGGCGGCGCGCAGCCGGTCGGCGTTCACGTCGTTTGCCTCGGCAACGTCCGCTAGGTTCTCCGCCTTGTCGCAGAGGCTCAGCAGCGAGGGCGCGAGTGTGGAATCAAACTCGTCCGCCAGCGCTTCGGTCTTCCGTCCGAGCTTCGCGCTGACGTTCAGCAGCGTGGAGCCGAGCACGAGCAGCGCGGCCAGCAGCAGGGCGAACCATTTTTTCCCAAACAGCTTCATCGCATCAGCCCTTCATGTCAAGCAGCTTCTGGTTGAGCTCGTCCTCGATCCTGGCCAGCTCGGCCTCGGCCTTGGCGCGCTGCACGCGGCCGTCGTCCTGGATCTGGCGGACTTCCTCGAGCGTGTCGATCAGCTCCTGGTTGGTCTTGATGAGCGTCTCCATATCGACGATGCCGCGTTCGTTCTCCTTGGCGATGTTCACGCTCGCCTGGTGCAGCGTCTCGGCATTGTGCTGCAGCAGCTGGTTGGTGACCTCGGTGACCTCATGCTGCGCGTGCATGGCCTCCTCGGAGTGATGCAGGGAGAGGGCGAGCACCATCTGGTTCTTCCAGAGGGGGATGGTATTGTCGATGGAGGAGCGGATCTTTTCAGCCATCAGCTGGTCGTTGTTCTGGATCATGCGGATCTGCGGCGCCATCTGAATGGAGATCATGCGCGTCAGCTCCAGATCGTGCAGCTTCTTCTCGAAGCGGCCGATGAGGCTGGCGAAATCGTTGGCGGCCTGCGCGTCCTCGGGGAGGCCGGACTCCTTGGCCTTGGCGACGAGCTTGGGCAGCTCTGTCTCACGCAGCTCCTGCACCTTGAGCTTGCCGGCCAGAATGTACATGGTCAGCTCCTTGAGGTACTCGGCGTTGCGCTCATACATCTTGTCCATCAGGGCGACGTCCTTGAGCAGAGTGATCTCGTGCTTCTCCAGCGCCTCGACGATGCGCTGGACGTTGAGCTCGGCCTTGTCGAACTGCGCCTTGAGCTCGGCCATGTTCTGATTGGCCTTCTTGAACAGACCCAGGAAGCCCTTCTTTTCCTCGCTCTTGAAGTTCATGCCCTTGAGCTCAACGACCAGGTCGCCCAGCATATCGCCGACCTCGCCGAGATCCTTGGTGCGCACGGAGTCCAGCGCGGCGTCGGAGAACTCGGAGATGTTCTTCTGCGCGGAGGAGCCGTAGCTCATGACCTGCTCGGTGTTGGTCACGTCGATCTTCTCGGCGAAGGCGCGGACAGCAGCCTGCTCGGCCTCGCTCAGCCCGGAGAGATCCACTTCCTTGGGCTTGGCGGGCTGCACTTCTTCTTCGACCTGCGGGGCCTCCTGCACGGCGGCCTGGGTCTGCGCGGCGTTGGGATCCAGCGTCAGGAAGGAAAAATCATTCTTGGTTTCGCTCATGTCGTTACGTCCTTTCGTTTATAAGTCGATAGTGTTCAGACGGCTGCATCAGTTGGCGGTGCGCGTTTCGCCCGCGCCGGCCGCCTGGGCGGCGGCGCCGCCGGTGGGCTTGATCTCGAAGTCTTTCCCGCCGGCGAGACCCTCACGGGCCAGCATCGTGTTCATGACCTGGATTTCGGTCTCGATATCCAGGGCCTGGTTGGCAAAGAGCGAGTCAAGCTGCTTTTTGAAGGCGGCGATGGCCGCGTCGAGCATTTCGTTGATGCTCTTCATGCTCTTGTCCAGATTCTCGCCCTGGATGCCCTGCGCATCCATCCGGTCGTAGGCGTTGAGGAGCTTGATGGTGGTGGGCAGGTAGTAGTTGAGGAATTTCCTGATCTTGGGGATGTCGCTCGGGTCGGCGATGGCGTCCTGGGTGATCTTGTCGGTCACGCGCATGAGCTCGTTGATCTTCCCGCGCACCTCCGGGTCCTTGATGGACTGGTACAGCCTTCCCATCTCGGCCAGTGCCCGGTTGCCCTCCTCGATGATCGGGTCGATCTCGGGGCCGTAGCTCTTTTTGGGCGCGGCGGGGGAGACGGAGGCCTGCTCCTGCTTGAGCTCGTCCGTCTTTACAACGCGGGGCGCCTTCTTTTCGCTCTGCTCCCGGCGCTCTCTTTTGTTCTTTTCCGCCGCGGCTGCATTCTTTCCGCTGAGGCGGCCGAAGAGCCAGGCCATGCCCAGCGCCGCGCCGCCCGCGAAGAACAGCCCCCACACGCGGTAGAGCGGCAGGAACATGGACAGCACGAGCCAGGTGACGATGAAGCTGTAGATCGACCCGACGCCTCCGGGTCTGCGGTTTCTTCGAGGCAAGACAGTCTCCTCCATCTTCTTATTTCAATTTGATATTTTATCGCTATTTTTTCTTTCAGTCAAGAGTATTGCAAAGAGAAGTGGTTTTGTAGTATAATACATACTTGAGATTTTGCGTGCGGAGGTATGCGGCCATGGTCAAAATCGCTCCCTCGATCCTTTCCGCGGATTTCAACCGCCTCGGAGACGAGATCCGGGACGTGCTGCGCGGCGGCGCGGACTGGATTCATTTTGACGTAATGGACGGCGCCTTCGTGCCGAACATCTCCTTCGGCGTGCCGGTGCTCAAGTCTGTCCGCAAGGGGACGGACGCCTTCCTGGACGTGCACCTGATGATCGAAAAGCCGGTTCGCTATGTGGCCCCCTTCTGCGAGGCGGGCGCGGATCTCGTGAACTTCCACGTCGAGGCGGACACGGAGGAGCAGCTCCTCGCCGCGATCCGCGCGGCCAGGGCGCTGGGGAAGAAGACCGGCGTCACGCTCAAGCCCCATACCCCGGCCGAGGCCGCGCTGCCTTATCTGGAGCTGGTCGATCTCGTGCTGGTGATGACGGTGGAGCCGGGCTTCGGCGGCCAGCGCTTCATGGCGGACATGATGCCGAAGCTGCGCACGCTGCGCGGCTGGATCGACGAGCGGGGACTTGCTGCGGAGCTGGAGGTCGACGGCGGCGTGGACGCCGGGACCGCCCCCGTCTGCATCGAAAACGGTGCGACGGTGCTGGTCGCGGGCAGCGCTGTCTTCAAGGCTGCCGATCGCGCGGCGGCCATCGCTGCGCTCCGCGGCGAAAATCTTTGAATCCCGGAGGATCCTTATGTCCTTTTTTCCTGCCTCTCTGGAGAACCTGATCGATAAATTTGCCTCCCTGCCCGGGGTCGGCCGCAAGAGCGCGCAGCGCCTGGCCTTCCACCTGCTCGGCCTGCCCGACGCGGAGGCCATCTCCTTTGCCGACGCCATCCTCGACGCGAAGAAGAACGTCCACACCTGCCGCGTCTGCCAGAACCTCACGGAAGGGGAGCTCTGTGCCATCTGCGCGAGCGATCGGCGCGACAGGGGCACGATCTGCGTCGTCTCCGAGCCGCGCGACGTGCTCTCCATCGAGCGCGGCCGCGAGTACAACGGCACTTATCATGTGCTGCACGGCGTGCTCTCCCCGATGAACCACATCGGGCCGGACGATCTGCGCATCAAGGAGCTGCTCAAGCGCGTCGCGGAGGAGGACGTGCAGGAGGTCATCATGGCCACCAATCCCGACACGGAGGGCGAGGCCACGGCCATGTACCTCTCCCGCCTGCTCAAGCCCTTCGGCGTGCGGGTCACCCGCCTCGCCTACGGCATTCCCGTCGGCGCGAACCTGGAGTTCACGGACGACGCTACGCTCTCCCGCGCCCTGGAAGGCCGCACGGAGCTCTGAAAAGCCGGTATATTTCCGGCAAATCCAGGCGATACTGCCTGTATACATATATTTTTGCGAAATGGAGAATCTATGGTATCTAAGTTAAAAATCATCCCTCTCGGCGGTCTCGGTGAGATCGGCAAAAACATGACGGCATTTGAGTACGGCAACGACATCATCGTGGTGGATTGCGGCATGGGCTTCCCGGATGAAGACATGTACGGCATTGATATCGTTCTGCCCGACATCACCTATCTGAAAAACAACGCCTCCCGTGTGCGCGGCATCATCCTCACGCACGGGCACGAAGACCATATCGGCGGTGTCCCCTATGTCCTGCGCGAGCTGGACGTGCCTCTTTACACGACGCCGCTCACGGCTGCTCTGGTCGAGCTCAAGCTCGAGGAGCACGGTCTGCTGGAAAACTCCCAGATCTTCACCAAGAAGGCGGGCTCCGTGTTCCGCCTCGGCTGCTTCACGGTGGAGTTCATCCACGTCAACCACTCCATCCCCGACTCGGTGGCTCTCGCCATCAAGACCCCCATCGGCACTGTCATCCACACGGGGGACTTCAAGATCGACGTGACCCCCATTTCCGGCGGCATGATCGACCTCACGCGCTTCGGCGAGCTCGGCAGGGAGGGCGTCCTCGCATTGCTGATGGACTCCACGAACGTCGAAAAGCCCGGCCATTCGGACTCCGAGCGCAAGGTCGGCGCGAGCTTTGACAAGCTCTTCCTGGGCTGCGACAAGCGCATCATCATCACCACCTTCGCCTCCAATGTCCACCGCCTGCAGCAGATCATCGACGTGGCCGCAAAGTACGGCCGCAAGGTCGCCGTCTCCGGGCGCAGCATGGAGAACGTCCTGCGCGTGGCCACCGTCCTCGGCTATATGGACATCCCCGAGAACGTCGTTGTCGATCTCGACCAGATCAACAAGCTGCCGCGCAGCAAAAGCGTCATCATCTCCACCGGCAGCCAGGGCGAGAGCATGTCCGCCCTCTACCGCATGGCCTATTCCGAGCACAAGCAGATCAAGGTCGATGCGGGCGACCGCATCATCATCTCCGCCTCGGCCATCCCCGGCAACGAGAACATGATCAGCCGCGTGATCGACGAGCTGTTCCACAAGGGCGCCGAGGTCATCTACGACCGGCACACCGATCTGCACGTCTCCGGCCACGCCTCCCAGGAGGAGCAGAAGATGATGCTCGCGCTCATCCGCCCGAAGTACTTCATCCCCGTGCACGGCGAGTACCGCATGCTCGTCAAGCACGCGGAGCTGGGGCGCGAGATGGGCGTGCAGCCGAAGAACATCGTCATTGCCGAAAACGGCAGCGTCATTGAGCTCAGCAAGAAGGGGATCTCCTGCGAGGAGACCGTGCCCGCGGGCGCCCTGCTGCTTGACGGCAGCCGCTCCGGCTCGGTGGACAGCGTCGTCCTGCGCGACCGGCACCGTCTCGCCGAGGACGGCATGATCGTCGTGATCCTGCCTTATTCCTCCTACGACCGCAGGCTCATCGCCGAGCCCGAGATCGTCACCCGCGGCTTCATCTATGTCAAGGAGGCCGAGGAGCTGATGGAGGAGCTCAAGCGCGTGACGCTTGAATCCGTTGATGCCTGCGCGCAGCAGAAGCTGCATGACTGGAATTCCATCAAGCTCAAGGTCAAGAACAACCTCGCCGGCTATCTGTACAAGACTACCCGGCGCAACCCGATGATCCTCCCGGTCATCTCTGAAATATGAACATTCAGATCTTCGGCAAGAACAAGTGCTTTGACACGAAAAAGGCGCAGCGCTGGTTCAAGGAGCGGCGCATCAAGGTGCAGTACGTGGATGTGATGCGCTACGGCATGAGCCGCGGGGAGCTGCAGTCCGTGAAGAACGCCGTCGGCCTCATGAACATGGCCGACGAGAAGGATGCGGATTACGCGCTTTTTACCTACCTCGCCTCGGACGAGGCGCGGCTGGACAAGCTCTATGAGATCCCAGAGCTGCTGCGCACGCCCATCGTGCGCAACGGCAGACAGGCCACCGTAGGCTATTGCCCGGAGGTCTGGGAGACCTGGAAGTAATCGGGGGAGTTCTCCCGCCGTCATAGGAAAATGCTGATATTTGTTAAACAGGGACAGAGGCGGCTTTACCGCCTCTGTCCCTGTGCCTGCTATATAAAGGGCAGGCTGGGATACGCTTGTTTTTTCACGGGACAAGGCGTATAATGATTTTCAACGCTGTACGCAGCATCAAACGATCATCCGCCTTGTTCGCAGGTGCCCGGAATGGGAGGCCATTTCATGCTCACGATCGACGAAAAATTCAAAGACGCCTCACCCGTGCAGACAGTGGAGCGCATCCGCGGCATCCTCGCGGAAAACGGTCTCGCAGCCTCGGAGCGCTGGATGGAATCCGGGGTGGCGGACTGCTTCAGCGTCCGCGTGACCATCGACGGGACAGACTGCGGAAGCTACGGAAAGGGCGTCACGCGTGAGCTCGCGCGGGCAAGCGGCTATGCGGAACTCATGGAGCGGCTGGAAAACGGCCTCCTCTGCCTCCGCCCGCTCAAGCGCCCGGACAGCCTCCGCCTGACGAAAGAGGAGCTCCTTGAGCGCAGCGGCGCGCTTCTCGGCCGCATCGCGGCGCTGCTCTCCGAAAAGGAGCATACGGCGCTCAGCGCCGGAAAGCTCGCGGAGTTCGCCGCGATCCTCGAGCCCTCTGACGGGATCGACTGCACGATGTTCTACAGCATGAACGAGGATCGGCAGCTCCCGCTCCCGCAGGCGCTGCTCCTGCAGCTGAACGGCTCCAACGGGCTCGCAGCCGGCAACTCGCCGGAGGAGGCCCTGGTCCAGGCCTTCAGCGAGATCCAGGAGCGGCATTGCCAGTACCGCATATTGAGCGAAGGCCTGACGCCTCCCACCGTGCCGGAAGAGATCCTCGGGCAGTATGCCGCCGCCTCGTCCGTGATCCGCGCCATGCGCGGCGCGGGTTACGAGGTGTCGATTCGGGACTGCTCTCTCGGCGAGGGCTACCCGGTCGTCGGCACCGTGGTGATCGACCGCAGGACGCACCGTTACCACGTGCACCTGGGAGCAAGCCCCGTCTTTGAGATCGCCCTGGAGCGCAGCCTCACGGAGACCTTTCAGGGACGCCATCTCTCCGGCCTCGCGCTCGACCGGGGCTTCGCCCTCGGCAGCGGGCCGGACAAGGATGCGCTTTTCCTCTCCTTCGGTCAGGGGCACAGCTTTTATCCGCCTGCGTTCTTCCTCGATTCGCCCTCCTATCCCTTCGCTCCCTTCACGGATCGCAGCGCGCTGGACAACCGAGGACTTCTGCGTTTCGTTGTGGATTTCGTGCGCGCCCGGGGGCTGGAGCTGCTGGTGCGCAGCGAATCCTATCTGGGCTTTGACGCCTTCCGGCTCTATGTGCCGGGCAGAACGGAGATGTCCTCCCGCTCGCTGACGGGCGAGCCGCCGCTTCTCATGCTGCGTCAGGAGGCGCGCCGGATAGCCCGTGATCTGCGCGCAGCCCCGGCCGAGGCCTGCCTCCGCTATCTGGCATACTTCCGCAGTATCCCCAAGCCCGATCGCATCCCGCCCTCCTATGCCCGCATCAGCGGACTCGGCCTGCGTCTGTCCAAGGACAGCAACGCCTGCTATGCGTATCTCAGCGCCGCCTATGCCGCCTGGAAATGCGGCGAAGCTGCGCTCTGCCTTGACTATCTCAGCCGCGCGCTGGGCCATTATGAGGGCTCTGAGCGGATGCGCGGCTATCTTGAGGCTCTGCAGTGCGTGCTGGAGCTCGAGCAGAGCGGCCTGGAGCGGGACAAGATCCGCGCGCTCGTGGGTCGCTTTTATCCGCCCGAGGCGGCGTCGATGCTGCTCGCGCTGCTGCAGGCGGGGCAGAATCCCCTCGAGAACCTGCTCCCGCGCTGCACGGGCGGCTGCGAACACTGCCCGCTCCTCAAGATCTGCGTGACGAAGGAGCAGGAGGAGCTCGTCGCCGTCGTCAACCGCCGCGCAGAGCACTTCGACGCGGCCGCCGCCATGGCGCAGCTGCGAGCGATCTTCCGGGACGCGAAGAACTGAGCTCCTTCTCTGTGCACCGCAGAAAGCCGACAATACGACGACAACACCAGGGACGGAGGCGGCCTTGCCGCCTCTGTCCCTGTGCCGTTATATCCCCGCCGTCCCCCATCACCCCGTAGGGGCGGCTATCAGCCGCCCGCAGACAAATCCAGGCAAAACAGGGAACTATTTCAAATAATCCCGCATCGTTCACAATTTATCTCTGGATTTCGCGCCGCCGCAGGCTGTAAAATAACACGAATAACACGCCGCGCGTTCCGCGCAAAAAAGCGACCCGGTCATCCGACCGGGCCGCCGCTGGCACCCACGAGAGGATTCGAACCTCCGACCCCTCGCTTAGGAGGCGAGTGCTCTATCCTGCTGAGCTACGTGGGCATTTCGCGCTTTGGTATTGTAACGCAATTCGGCTTTCCTGTCAACAATCATCCTCCGGAGTGAATGCTATGCTCAAACTGATCGACATCAAAAAGGACTATACGGCGGGCGACTCTGTCGTGCACGCGCTCAAGGGCGTGAGCCTGAGCTTCCGCAGGAACGAGTTCGTGGCCATTCTCGGTCACTCCGGCTGCGGCAAGACGACGCTGCTGAACATCATAGGCGGCCTCGACCAGTACAGCTCCGGTGACCTCGTTATCAACGGCAAGTCCACCAAAAACTTCAGCGACGGCGACTGGGACACCTACCGCAACCACTCCGTCGGCTTCGTCTTCCAGTCCTATAACCTCATCCCGCACCAGAGCGTGCTCTCCAACGTCGAGCTCGCGCTGACACTCTCGGGCGTCGCCCCCGCGGAGCGCCGCCGCCGCGCCGCGCAGGCGCTGGAGAAGGTCGGCCTCGCCGATCAGCTCAACAAGAAGCCCAATCAGATGTCCGGCGGCCAGATGCAGCGCGTGGCCATTGCCCGCGCCCTGGTCAACGACCCGGACATCCTCCTTGCCGACGAGCCCACCGGCGCGCTGGACTCCGAGACCTCCGTGCAGATCATGGAGATCCTCAAGGAGATCTCCAAAGACAAGCTCATCGTCATGGTCACGCACAATCCCGAGCTGGCCGACGGCTATGCCAGCCGCATCATCCGCCTCAAGGACGGCCTCATCACCTCCGACAGCGCCCCCTATGAGGACGAGGACGAGGAGAGCACCGCTCCGCTCGGCAGGAAGACCTCCATGAGCTTTCTCACGGCGCTGGCGCTGTCGATGAACAACCTCATGACCAAGAAGGCGCGCACCCTGCTCACGGCCTTTGCCGGCAGCATCGGCATCATCGGCATCGCGCTCATCATGTCGCTCTCCAACGGCATCCAGAACTATATCGACAAGGTGCAGGAGGACACGCTCTCCAGCTATCCCATCACGATCCGCGCCGAGAGCGTGGACATGACCACGATGATGACCTCCATGATGGGCGCACGCTCTGAGGAGTCCGGCAACATCCACGACACCGACGCGGTCTATTCCTCGGCGGTGCTCTACGATATGATCAACTCCTTCGTCGCGGCAGATACGGAAAAGAATAACCTCAAGGCCTTCCGCGCCTACCTCGAGGATCCAAACAGCGAGATCGCGCCCTATATCAGCAGCCTGCAGTACGCCTACGACGCGGACATGATCCCCTACGCGGAGGACCCCAACGGGAAGATCACGAAGACCGACGCTGCCGAGATCGTGCAGACGGCCATGTCCGTGACCTTCGGCGGGGACTACAGCAACTATTTCTCCACCTACGGGCAGATGTTCAAAACCATGGACGTCTGGCAGGAGATGCTGCCGGGCGAGCACGGCGAGCTCATCAACCCCCTGCTCATGCAGCAGTACGACGTGCTCTATGGACGCTGGCCGGAGAGCTATGACGAGGTCGTGCTGATCGTCAGCGAGAACAACGAGATCTCCGACCTTGTGCTCTATTCCCTCGGCCTCAAGAGCACCGACACCATTGCCGAGAACATGCAGGCCATCGTGGACGCCACGGAGATGGACACCTCGCTCGAGAGCTGGAGCTACGAGGAGATCTGCGACAAGTCCTTCCGCTATATCTTCCCGGCGGACACCTTCCGCTACGACGAGGAGAGCGGGGAATATCTCGATCTCACCACGGAGGAGCTCACCCTGCGCACGCTCTACAACAACGGCCTCGAGATCCGCATTTCGGGCATCGTGCGCCAGAACAGCGACGCGCTCTCCGGCATGCTCACCGGCGCCGTGGGCTATACGCACGCCCTGGTCGAGCAGGTCGCGCACGAGGCGGAGCAGAAGGAGCTCATCCGCAAACAGCTTGAGGACCCCGAGCACGACGTGTTCAGCGGCCTGCCCTTCCTGGCGGGCGACGAGCTGCTCACCAACGCCCGCAAGACGGAGGCCGCAAAGGACTACATCGCCGCGGCCGACACCGCGGACATCGCCGAGCTCTACGTCACTTTCATGTGCAACCCCAGCGACGAGACGCTGCAGAGCATGATCGACGAGCAGATGGCGGACATGACGCGCGAGGACATCGAGCAGATGGTCCTCAGCTACAGCCCTGCCTATGCCTCCATGCTCTCCGAGATGGACGACGACACGCTCTTCAGCTACATGCGCCAGATGATGGGCGACCAGGTGAAGGAGCAGTACGCCGCGCAGATGAAGGCGCTCTACGCCGAGCTCACAGACGAGGAGCTGGAGGAGGACTTCGCCCTGCTCGACCTCTCGGACAGCGACTATCTCTGGATCTACGAGCACGCCATGCCCCCGGTGTACTCCACAAGCAGCTGCAGCGACGTGCTCCGGCAGCTCGGCTACATCGACCTCGAGACCCCCAGCGTCATCAACATCTATGCCTCCACCTTCGAGAACAAGGACGCCATCGGCGAGGCCATCGAGCACTATAACGACAGCGTGGATAAGGAAGACCAGATCAGCTACACGGACGTCGTGGCGCTGCTCATGAGCTCCATCACCTCCATCATCAACGTCATCAGCTATGTGCTCATCGCCTTCGTGGCCATCTCTCTCGTGGTGTCCTCCATCATGATCGGCATCATCACCTATATCAGCGTCCTCGAGCGCACCAAGGAGATCGGCATTCTGCGCGCCATCGGCGCCTCGAAGAAGGACGTGTCGCGCGTCTTCAACGCCGAGACCTTCATCATCGGCCTCAGCTCCGGCGTGATCGGCATTGTGCTGACGCTGCTGCTGAACATCCCGATCAACATCATCGTCCACGATCTGACCGGCATCATGGCGCTCAACTCCACGCTCCCGGCCGTCGGCGGCGCGGTGCTGGTGCTCATCAGCGTCTTCCTCACCTTCATTGCCGGCCTGATCCCCTCCGGCCTCGCCGCGAAGAAGGACCCGGTCGAGGCGTTGAGAACGGAATAAAGTCCCGCAAAGGGACTGTTGCATTACGCGAAAACCCTGGCTGCACTGTAGGGGAGGGCCTTGTGCCCTCCCGGCAGCAGCAAGCTGCGTCAATGGCAAACATGTTCGGCGTATTCGAATAATCTGCGAATTCGCCGAACATTTTTTCAGGTATACTGTTGCGCCGCCGGGCGGGGCAGAGCCGCCGCCCCTACGAACTTGTTTAAGCACCCATCCTTATTTTGCAGCAGACCCTTTGCCATCCCTTGCCAAGAGCGTCGTTCTGTCGTATGGTAGGGGAGAAAAAAGAGGGGTGACACGCATGAGAGAGGTCTGTCCGGAATTTTATACCCGCTTCGCCTGCAAGGCTTCCGCCTGCCGCCACAGCTGCTGCCGCGGCTGGGAGATCGACGTGGACGGGGAGAGCGCCGCGCTTTATGGCGCGCTGCCCGGCACACTCGGGGAGGAGCTGCGCGCCGCCCTGGTCGAGGACAGCGCCGGCTTTCACTTCCGCCTGGATGCGGAAAAGCGCTGCCCCTTCCTGCGCCCGGACGGGCTCTGCCGCCTGATCCTCTCCCTCGGGGAGGACGCGCTCTGCGACATCTGCGCCCTGCATCCGCGCTTTTTCGGCGAGCTGGGGGATTTTACTTTCGCCGGGCTTGGCCTGAGCTGCGAGCGCGTGTGCGAGCTGCTGCTGGAGGACGAAGCGCCCCTGCGCTTTCTCTGCGGCGGCGAGGCGCTCACGCTCGCGGAGCTGCTTGCCCGCCTCGGCGTACCGGTGGAGGAGGAACGCCTGCGCTTCGCCCCGCCGCGGGATGCGGCGTCGCTTGCGGCGATGCTCGCACGCTACGGGAAGACTGAGCCCATCGACGAGGCATGGCAGGAGGAAGTTGCCCTTCTGGAAAAGTCCCTGCCCGCGCTCGTCCCCGCAGAGGCAGCGGCTCCGCGCTTTGACCGCATCCTCGCCTATATCCTTTTCCGTCAACTGCCGCGCCTCGCGGATACGCCTGCGGAGCGGCTGTTCGCCTTCGCGCAGGAGGCGGCGCAGTTCGTCTGCCTCCGCGCCGCGCAGAGCGGCGATCTGGCCGAGGCTCTCCGCCGCTGGTCGGAGCAGATCGAGTACGACACGGACAATGTGGATATCCTGCTGAGGGATCTCTGACTGTCACCCGATAGCCCAACAGATAAAAGGGACTGTTGCAAAATGCGAAAACCCTGGCTGCATCGTAGGGGAGGGCCTTGGCCCTCCCGGCAGCAGCAAGCTGCATGAATGGCAAAAATGTTCGGCGAATTC
>OCTX014564855.1_pt1 | contig 19673 bp, 13 predicted proteins | sample 1539691 | NCBI WGS metagenome assembly OCTX01 (sample SAMN02144231, study PRJEB22623) | gut metagenome | biome: sheep rumen | host: Ovis aries | place: New Zealand
GGAGGTATACATGTACAAAATCATCAGGAAAGAGCAGCTCAGCAGCGTTGTCTGGCTCATGGAAGTCGAAGCACCGCTTGTTGCGCGTCATTGTGAGCCGGGTCAGTTCATCATTGTCAAGCACGGCGATGAGGGCGAGCGCATCCCGCTTACAATCTGCGATTATGATCGCGAGAAAGGGACAATTACAATCGTATTCCAGCCTGTAGGTGTAGCGACCAATAAGTTCCTTGACCTCAATGAAGGCGATGCCTTCGACGATTTCGTCGGTCCGCTCGGAAGGCCTTCCGACATCATTGAAATGAGCGAAGAAGAACTTGCCGGAAAGAAATTCCTTTTCGTTGCAGGCGGTGTCGGCGTAGCACCTGTATATCCGCAGGTCAAGTGGCTCCATGAACATGGAATCGGAGCGGACGTTATCATCGGCGCAAGGACAAAAGATCTCCTCTTCTACGAAGAGCAGATGAGAGAAGTTGCCGGCAATCTGTATGTAACGACAGATGACGGTTCCTATATGCATAAGGGCGTTGTCACAACTGTGATCGATGAGCTTATGGCAGAAGGTAAAGAGTATAATCACTGCGTCGCGATCGGACCGATGATCATGATGAAGTTCGTATGCCTCACTACTCAGAAATACAACATCCCGACAATCGTCAGTATGAACCCGATCATGGTCGATGGAACCGGAATGTGCGGTGCCTGCCGTCTTTCTGTCGGCGATGAGATCAAGTTCGCATGTGTCGACGGCCCGGAGTTTGACGGTTTCAAGATCAACTGGGCAGAAGCCATGAAGAGATCCCAGCTGTATAAGACAGAAGAAGGCCGCGCTATGCTGAAATATCAGGAAGGTGAGACACATCACGGTGGCTGCGGAAATTGTGGAGGTGATAAATAATGCCGAATATGTCCAAGACTAAAGTCCCTGTAAGAGAGCAGGAGCCGCTCGTTAGAGCTACTAATTTTGACGAAGTATGCTATGGCTATAACGAAGAAGAAGCCGTAGAAGAAGCAACAAGATGTCTCAACTGCAAAAATGCGCGCTGTATCGAGGGCTGTCCGGTCAGCATCAACATACCGGGCTTTATCAAGAAAGTTACAGAGAGAGATTTTGCGGGTGCATATCAGGTCATTTCCGAGTCCAGCGCCCTGCCGGCAGTCTGCGGTCGAGTATGCCCGCAGGAGACACAGTGCGAGGGCAAGTGCGTCCGTGGTCTTAAGGCTGAGCCGGTCTCCATCGGCAAGCTGGAAAGATTCGTCGCTGACCGCGCGAAAGCCGACGGCATCAAGCCGGAAGGCGCAAAAGTCAAGAACGGACATAAAATCGCAGTCATCGGCTCCGGTCCTGCAGGTCTCACATGTGCGGGAGACCTCGCAAAGCTCGGCTATGATGTGACAATCTATGAAGCGCTGCACAAAGCAGGCGGCGTTCTTACTTACGGCATTCCGGAGTTCCGTCTTCCGAAGGATGCTGTTGTCGCTGAGGAAGTCAAGAATGTCGAAGGTCTCGGCGTCAAGATCATCACCGACGTCATCATCGGCAGAACGATCACTGTCGACGAGCTGATCGAGCAGGAAGGCTATGAAGCCATCTTCATCGGCTCCGGCGCAGGTCTTCCGATGTTCATGGGTATCCCCGGTGAGAACGCGAACGGTGTATTCTCTGCAAATGAATACCTGACCAGAAACAACCTCATGAAAGCTTTCCGCGATGATTATGATACACCGATCTACCACGCAAAGAAGGCAGTTGTCGTCGGCGGCGGAAACGTTGCTATGGACGCCGCGCGTACAGCGCTTCGTCTGGGCGCGGAAGTACACCTCGTTTATCGTAGAAGCGAGGCAGAGCTCCCTGCAAGAGCAGAGGAAGTACATCATGCCAAGGAAGAGGGTGTTCAGTTCGATATCCTCACAAATCCGATTGAGATTCTCATGGATGAGAATGAGAACGTCACCGGAATCCGCTGCATCCGTATGCAGCTCGGCGAGCCGGATCAGTCAGGCAGGCGCCGTCCGGTCGAGATTCCGGGATCCGAGTTCGAGATGGATTGTGACTGCGTCATTATGTCCCTCGGAACATCCCCGAATCCGCTCATTTCTTCCACGACACCGGGTCTCGAGATCAACCGCAGAAAGTGCCTTGTAGCTACCGAAGACGAAGGCAAGACAACGAAGGAAGGCGTTTACGCAGGCGGCGATGCGGTCACGGGCGCAGCGACCGTTATCCTGGCCATGGGCGCGGGCCGTGCCGGCGCACGCGGTATCGACAACTATATTAAGAGCAAGGAAGCGAACGCTTAACTTCCCGAAGAAATGAAATATGAAAGGGCTGTCGCATACGGCAGTCCTTCTTTTACGCTCATATGTGCCCCGTCAGGAATACGCATAAAAAGTTCTTCATTCAGTCTGGCAAGGAGAGATAAATGCTCATCAAAATAATCTGTGTCGGGAAAATTAAAGAAAAATTCTACCGTGACGCTGTGCTCGAATACGTAAAGCGCCTGTCACGCTACGCAAAAATCGAGATCGTCGAGTGTACGGATGAGAAAACGCCGGACAATGCATCCGCTCTACTGTGTGATCAGATAAAATCCATAGAGGGGGAGCGTATACTCGGCAGGATAAAAGACAATGATCACGTCATAGCTCTCGCAATCGACGGCAAAATGTACTCTTCAGAGACCCTGTCCGATCATCTGGACCATCTTATGCTCAGCGGAAAGAGTACCATTGTATTCGTCATTGGCGGAAGCCTCGGTCTTTCCGGGACAGTTCTTGCCCGGGCAAATGAAAAAATCAGCTTCTCCTCCCTGACTTTCCCCCATCAGCTCATGAGGGTCATTCTACTTGAACAGGTCTACCGATCGTTCAGAATCATGAAAGGTGAGCCGTATCATAAGTGAAACAAGATTTGCACTTTATATTACGCGGCAAAAATGCTAAAATACACTGTATGCCAATCCAGACAAACCGCAGCACAGTTTCAATACCTACGCAAACAACATCTTTATCCGGAATGGATGCTTTGGCGGCTATAAACTGATAGCGGTGACGATCTGCGCAAAAAGAGGATTTTAATGAACAGTAGAACTGAACTCAGCATGAACATACCCGCCGAGCACCAGAAAAATATCTTCGGAGACCTCGACGAGCATATTAAATCAATAGAAAGGACACTCAGTGTCGATATCATCGTACGGGACGACAGTGTTAAAGTGCAGGGATCTGCCCTTAATGCTGCCCGGGCAAGAAAGCTTCTTGCCCAGCTGCTCGTCAAGTCGGAGAGAGGCGAGACTGTCACAACACAGAACGTCAATTACGCACTTTCTCTCTTCATGGATGATATGGGCGACAGGCTCGATTCTCTGGACGATGATGTTATTATCCACACGATGGCCGGCAGACCCATCAAAGCCAAGACCCTTGGTCAGAAAGCCTACGTCGATTCCATCCGCAACAAAATGATCACATTTGGTGTCGGCCCTGCGGGGACCGGTAAGACCTACATGGCTATGGCAATGGCCGTGCGGGCATTCAGAAAAGATGAAGTGAGCAGGATCATCCTGACAAGGCCCGCGATTGAAGCCGGAGAAAAACTCGGATTCCTTCCCGGAGACCTTCAGAGCAAAATCGACCCCTATCTTCGCCCTCTCTATGACGCTCTCTTCGAGATCATGGGACCGGAGGCTTTTCAGAAAAATTCGGAAAAGGGTCTGATCGAAGTAGCTCCACTGGCCTACATGCGCGGCCGTACTCTGGACAACGCCTTCATTATTCTGGATGAGGCTCAGAATACGACGCCTGCCCAGATGAAAATGTTCCTCACCCGTATAGGTTTCGGGACCAAGGTAGTTATCACAGGAGACCGCACGCAGAAGGATCTGCCGAGGGATCAGGAGAGCGGTCTCGATGTATCAATGAAAGTTCTGAAAAAAATCGATGAGATCGGTTTCTGTGAACTGACCTCCAAAGATGTCGTAAGACATCCGCTGGTCCAGAAAATCGTTCAGGCTTACGAAGTATACGAAGAGAAAAACAAGAAGTCCAGACCGCGCGAGACCGGTGCGCGCTATCAGGTAAAGAGAAGACGCAGTTGATTGCCGAGGTATATATATGCTTGTCATAATAGAAAATGAATATGAAGGATCAGATTTTGAAGAGATCCTGAATTTTGACTATCATAAGACAGCGGAAGCTGTCGTATCCCGTGTCCTTACAGATTGCTCGTGTCCTTACGACGCTGAAGTCAATATTCTGCTCACGGGACTTAATGAAATCGAGGAAATCAACAGGGAGATGCGAGATATAGCGAGCCCTACCGATGTTCTGTCTTTCCCGATGCATGAATACGCATATCCAGCCGATTTCGATGAGATCGACCCGGATTCCTTTGATGATTTCGATCCGGAGAGCGGCTTACTGCTTCTGGGTGATATTGTCCTGTGTATGCCCCGGATCAAAAGCCAGGCGGAAGAGTACGGTCACAGCACTATGAGAGAGTATGCCTTCCTCATAGCTCACAGCGTTCTTCATCTTATCGGTTATGATCACATGACACCGGAAGATGCTGATGCCATGTTCAAAAAACAGGAAGACTCGCTTTCTGAACTGGGAATAACGAGAGAATGACACTGAAAGGTTGATACTGATGCGCAAATTATTCTATTTTTTCCCTGCCATATTTTTTGCTGTCCTCCTGACTGGCTGTGCTGTCAGAGAGTATTTCTGGACACCGATCGAACCCGGTTCGGCATTCATACGCGAAGTGCGGAAGACTGAACCGGCAGTTGCGGATTCATCCGTGGCGGAAGTGCCGAAAGATGAATCCACGTCGGCATCTGTATTTGATATTTTCAAGACAGCAACGCCAACGCCCACAAGTACGCCGACGCCCACACCCTCACCGACTCCGTCACCAATTCCGACAGAGCCGATCCCCGAGGGTATGGGGAAGAGTATCCTGACCGGCGAGTATATATCTGCCGATCTGGCATTGCGCCGTCCTGTCGGATTTATGATTGATAATGTCACCGGCGCTTATCCGCAGAGCGGTGTCAGTCAGGCAGATCTCTATATTGAAGCCGTCGTTGAGGGAAGTCTCACGCGTTTCTGCGCCCTGTTCGATTATTACGACGACCTTCCCCGTATCGGGCCTCTGCGCAGCTGCCGCGACTATTTCCTCTCGATTGCTGCCGGCTTCGATGAGATTTATGAGCACTACGGTCAGGCTGCCTATGCCTTCCCGTATCTCGAATCCGATGATGTCGACAACATCTCCGGTCTCGCCTGGTATGCCGGCAAGTTCTTCTATCGCGACAATACTTTCCACAGAGCACCGCACAATGCCTATATAAGCGGTGCCAAGATCAATGAGGCCATCGATTTTCTCGGCTACCGAAAGACGCATAATGAAGATTTCAAGCCTCAGTTAAATTATGTGTGGGTGGGAGACACTTCCTCTGATCTTGAGGGAGGCAGACCCGCGAAGTATTTTGCCCCCGGATTCCTTATCAACAAACCCTGGTTCGTCTACCAGGAAGAAACCGGGACTTATCTTCGCTATCAGTACGGCGACCGCCATTATGATGTAGAAAACAACAAGCAGCTCGAGGTGAAAAATGTCATTGTCGAGTTCCAGAATTATGATTATTACCAGACTTCCCAGTATCTGCACTATGATACGACCGCCGGCGGAAAAGGACTCTATATTTCCGACGGCAAGTGCATAGATATCACCTGGGAAAGACCGAGCTTCTACGAACCGGTCACTTACCGGACCCTTAGCGGAGAGGAGCTTCATATCAATACCGGAAAAACATGGATCTGCCTTGTACAGAACCAGTACATCCGTAACTGTGTGATCGGAGAGGATTCCCAGTCAGCCGTCATGGCAGTGACGGAAGAAGAGGCTGCCGAAGCCGAAGTGTATAACGCCGAGTGGAAAGCCGCCTATAAATGGGGTGAAGATGTCTATCTGACAATCATGAACCAGGAGAAAGAACGTAATCTGGCTGCACACGGCGGACGCTCAAAAGTCGAAGGATGATGGAGAAAAAAGTGAGTAAAAGAGAACATCTTAAGGATAAAAGAAGAGTCGTCATAAAAATCGGATCATCATCTCTGGTCCATCACGAGACAGGCCGCCTAAATTTCCCAAAAATGGAAGTTCTGGTCCGGGAGGTTGCCGACCTCCACAATAAGGGGGTATCTGTCGTTCTGGTCTCCTCCGGAGCTATCGCGGTCGGCAAGGCTGCCATGGGAATTACTGAAGTCTCCAGCGTACAGGCCAAGCAGGCATGTGCCGCGATCGGTCAGGTAAGACTTCTTTCAATTTACCAGAAGTTTTTCTCCGAGTACGGACTTAATTCAGCCCAGATCCTGATGACAAAAGATACCTTTACAGACACCGAGAGCCGCAGACATGCCCGAAATACATTCGAACAGCTGCTCGCTATGGGTGTTATACCGATCGTCAATGAAAATGACACGATTTCCACCGCTGAAATCGAGTTCGGTGATAACGACCGTCTTTCAGCAGTCGTCGCCGCCCTGATCAGAGCGGACCTGCTGCTGCTCATGTCTGATATCGACGGTCTCTACACCGACGATCCGAGGACCTGCAAGGACGCAAAGTTCATCCCCGTCGTTGAGAAGCTGGATGAAACATTCATGAACATGGGCAAGGGATCGACGGGAAGCCGGTTCGGCAGCGGCGGCATGAACACTAAGCTCATCGCCGCGGATATAGCCACATCGGCAGGCTGTGATATGATCATCGCCAACGCTTCGGACTTCCACATCATTCACAAGCTCGTGGAAGGACGGGAGTATGGTACCATTTTCCTTGCCAATCCCAAGGAGGAGTTCTATCTCGTCGATTATATCGAGAATACTCATTAGTCTTAAACAGTAATGGGCTGATTCGAGATAGAAAACTATAATATAGATGATGTTCCGTTAAAGTGTTGAGACATATGCTTTAGCAAGTCCGGATAAACACCTTTTATGCTAACATCAAAAGCACAGAAGAGAGCCAACCAGGCTCTCTTTCTTATTTGTATGTTTATCCCTATTAGCAATCAAAAAGTCCTTTGCCCACTTAAATTCCTTAAAAGTAACACAATTCTTTTGTGATTCTAAGTTTACCACATAAATATAAACGAAGTATAATTTGACATGTAATTGATTGAAATCATAGGAGTCAGCACAGTAGAGCGCCCCGCCGGCATTGCACCCCGCAGGGGTGAGTGGATTGAAATGCCGCTGACAGCGAAATCGTCGAGCCCGCCGCAATGTCGCACCCCACTTAGGGTTGCGACTGGATTGAAATATGAAAACGCTAAGCAGATAGATGACTCATATCGCCCCTCGTCTGAAATACACGGATTAATTTTTGTTGCAAAAAACTGATGGCTTGCTATAATAATCCATACTGTAAAGCAATAAGGGAGAAACAAAAATGCCTGAATACAGAATTGACGCAGGTCAAATGAAAGAAACCGATAAACAGCTACAATATATTGGCGAAGCCCGTGAACTCATCGCACTTATATCGGAGAAGCTTGGGCGTCCACTGCTATCATGTATTGTAACATTTGGATGCCAAATGAACGCCCGCGACTCCGAAAAACTCCGTGGTATCCTTGATGTAGCGGGATTTAAGGATACTGAAAATGAAGATGAAGCGGATCTTGTCATATATAATACCTGTACAGTCCGTGATAACGCCGATCAACATGTCTATGGACGACTCGGCCACCTTAACGCCGTCAGAAAAAAACGCCCGGATATGATAATCGGCCTGTGCGGCTGCATGATGCAGGAAGACCATGTAGTTGCGAAAATTAAGAAGAGCTACCCATTTGTCAAACTCATTTTCGGAACACACAATTTATATGCGTTTCCGGAACTCCTCGTCAGAACCCTGAACGAGGATAAGCGAGTCATCGACATCCGCCAGGAAACCAAGGTCTTCCCGGAAAGCCTGCCGGTCAAACGAAAACATTTTTTCAAATCAGGAGTCAATATCATGTACGGCTGCAACAACTTCTGCAGCTACTGCATCGTGCCTTATGTACGCGGGCGGGAAATCAGTCGAACTCCGGAGGAGATCATAGCTGAAATCAAAAGCCTTGTGGATGACGGATGCGTCGAAATCATGCTGCTCGGCCAAAACGTCAACTCCTATGGCAAGACGTTAAAGGAGAAAGTTACATTTGCCCAGCTTCTCGAAGAGATCTGCAACATAGACGGTCTGAAACGTCTCCGCTTTATGACATCTCACCCGAAGGATCTGTCAGACGAGCTCATCGAAGTCATGGTGAAAAATCCGGTTATCTGCCACCACATGCATCTTCCGGTCCAGTCGGGAAGTGACATAATTTTGACAAAAATGAACCGCCATTATGACAGGGCAAGATACATGGAAATCGTAAAAAAACTTCGAGAAGCCATCCCGGATATTTCTTTTACGACAGATATCATCGTTGGCTTTCCGGGCGAGACAGACGAGGACTTTGAAGACACACTGTCCCTCGTGCGAGAGGTCGGCTTTGACAGCGCCTTTACTTTCATTTATTCAAAGCGGAAGGGCACACCCGCTGCCGAAATGGAAAACCAGGTTCCGGAAGAAATCGTCAAGAAGCGGTTCAACCGTCTACTTAAAGAGGTCAAGGTCACAGCGGAAGACAGATGCGCACGTTTCACCGGAAAAGTAATGGATGTCCTCGTCGAAGATGTGAACCGTGAGCCCGGACTTGTAACCGGTCGCATAGAACATAACATTGTTGTACATCTTCCCGGCGATGCTTCCATGATAGGCAAAATAGTACCTGTTCGCCTTGCAGAGTGCAAAGGTTTCTATTATTTCGGAGAGCCTGTTTCTAAACAATAAAACAATACTCGGCATCGAATACTAACGTCCTGACAGACAGCGCAGTTTCCCAATCCGGACAGAAAACATTGCGCTGTCTTTTTGTGTTCGTCGGAAGTACTGCCGAAAAGACAATAACAGTTCAGTCAGCAGGTATCCGTAAAAAAACATAAATTGCCAAATGACAGCCAAGCAATATAGCGGTATAATATAGGACTATGGCTGATACTTTAGAACCAGTTTTACGTTTAAGGAAGGTAAACGCATGGCACTATCACCAATGATGCAGGAATACGTGAAGATGAAGGAGCAGTACAAAGACTGCGTCCTCATGTACCGCGTGGGGGACTTCTACGAGATGTTCTTCGACGACGCTGTCCGCGTATCAAGACTGCTGGAACTCACATTGACAGGAAAAGAATGCGGTCTGCCGGAGCGTGCGCCCATGTGCGGCGTTCCCCACCACGCTCTTGACGTATACGTGAGCAGGCTTATAAAGAAAGGCCAGAAGGTCGCGATCTGCGATCAGGTCGAGGACCCGAAACTTGCCAAAGGTCTGGTCAGGAGGGAAGTGACACGCGTAGTCACGCCGGGAACAAATCTCGAGATAGATGCAGGCAGCGAGAGCCGTAATAATTATCTCATGAGCATAGTCTGCACCGAGGACCGGTTCGGTATCGCCTGCGCCGATGTCACAACGGGCGATTTCATGCTGACAGAGGTGGACAGCATCCGCAAGTTAACGGATGAGATATATAAGCTGTCCCCGTCAGAGATCATTTGCAGCGAAGCCCTCATGATGTCCGGTCTCGATATAGATGACCTTAAGGGCCGCCTCGGCATCATGATCTCACCGATGGACCCGAGATATTTCGGTGACACGGTCTGCAGAAAGACACTTCTCGATCATTTTCACGTGGCAACGCTGGAAGGTCTCGGTATCGGGGAGTTTACGTGCGGCATGAACGCAGCCGGCGCGCTGCTCACCTACCTTTTCGAGACACAGAAAAACGACCTCGCGCACATTTCAAGAATTCAGCCGTATCACACGGAAGAATTTATGATCGTCGACGGGACAGCAATGCGAAATCTTGAACTCATTGAGACGCTGCGCGAGAAAGAAAAGCGGGGGTCTCTGTTCTGGGTGCTCGATAAGACGAAGACCGCTATGGGGGCCCGCATGCTCCGCACATGGATAGAGCAGCCTCTCATCAACGCGGACGCGATCAACGATCGCTACGACGCGGTGGAGGCGCTTAACGCAAATGAAATCACATGTGCCGAGATACGCGAATACCTGAATCCGGTCTATGATCTCGAGCGCCTTGCAGCCCGAATAAGCTACAAGAGCGCTAATCCGCGCGACCTGATTGCACTGCGCTCATCGCTTGAAATGCTGCCCCATATCAAGGCTCTCCTCACGGAGCTCTCCGGAACGAGATTTTCGACATTTCTCGAGACATTCGACACGCTGGATGACCTCTGCTCTCTGATCGGCGATGCCATCTGCGATGATCCGCCCCTCGCGATGAAAGAGGGCGGCATCATAAAGGACGGGTACGATCCCGATGTAGATGAGTACCGGCACGCAAGGACCGAGGGCAAGGACTGGCTCGCCCAGCTTGAGGCTGAGGAGCGCGAAAAAACCGGTATCCATACACTGAAGATCAAGTTCAACCGCGTCTTCGGCTATGTCATTGAAGTATCCAACTCCTTCAAAAACATGGTGCCGGACACCTACACCCGAAAGCAGACTCTCGTCGGAGGGGAACGCTACACAATGCCGCGCCTCAAGGAGCTGGAGGATAAAATCCTGGGGGCCGAGGATAAGCTGAATTCCCTCGAGTACGAGATTTTCAGCAGTATCCGCGATCAGATCGGCGACAACATCGTGCGTATTCAGGACACGGCAAGAATCGTGTCTGAGATTGACGTTCTGGCGTCACTCTCAGAAGTCGCGCGCAGGAACCATTACGTCCGCCCGAAACTAAATACGAACGGCGTTATAGAGATCAAGCAAGGCAGACATCCGGTCGTAGAGAAGATGATCGAGAATGAGGCATTTGTCCCCAACGACACTTTCCTTGATAATAAGAAAAAACGCATCTCGATCATCACCGGCCCCAACATGGCAGGCAAGTCCACTTACATGCGTCAGGTCGCTCTGATCGTACTGATGGCTCAGATAGGCAGCTTTGTCCCTGCCAAAAAAGCTGAAATCGGTCTCGTTGACCGAATCTTCACCAGAATCGGCGCCAGTGATGACCTTGGCAGCGGTCAGAGTACATTTATGGTGGAGATGACGGAAGTTGCCAATATACTTCGGAGCGCTACCAGCAGATCTCTGCTCATTCTGGATGAGATCGGACGCGGCACATCCACATTTGATGGTCTCTCCATAGCGTGGGCAGTCATTGAGTATGTGGCGGACCGAAGGATCATCGGCGCAAAAACGCTGTTCGCGACCCACTACCACGAGCTGACGGAACTCGAAGGCAAAATCGACGGTGTCAATAACTACTGTATTGCGGTCAGGGAGAAGGGTGACGGAATCGTATTCCTCAGAAAGATCGTAAAGGGCGGAGCTGACAAGAGCTATGGAGTGCAGGTCGCAAGGCTGGCAGGAGTTCCGGAGGCGGTCCTCTCAAGAGCCGGGCAGCTGCTGGATGAATTGTCCAGCGCGGATATCACGGCAGCAATTGAAAATGTAGCCGGACAGCCGAAGCCGAAAGCCAGAAAAGCGCAGCATTATGATGATGTTGATCTCGCGCAGATGACGCTCTTTGACACCGTGAGAGATGAGGATATCCTGAAAGAGCTGGCGGAGATGAAAGTCATGGAACTGACTCCCATCGAAGCCATGAATGAATTGTACAGGCTCCAGAACAAGCTCAACAATCGCTGGAAAGGATAAGTGAATTGGGCAGCATACATGTATTAGATCAGAACACAATCGATAAAATCGCCGCAGGCGAAGTCGTTGAGAGACCTGCATCCGTGGTCAAAGAGCTTACGGAAAATGCCATCGATGCCGGCGCGACAAGAATTACGATCGAGATCGCGGACGGCGGCATAAAAATGATCCGAATTACGGATGACGGAGCCGGCATCGCGCCGGAGGAGATCCGTCTGGCCTTTCTTCGCCACGCCACGTCGAAGATCAGCTCTGTAGAGGATCTTAAGGGTATAGCCTCACTGGGCTTTCGCGGAGAAGCTCTTTCGTCGATCGCTGCTGTCAGCAGAGTAGAACTGATCACCAAAACGGAAGATGAAATCACTGCCTCAAGATACGTAATTGAGGGAGGCCGGGAAAAGCTGCTCGAGGAGATCGGCGCGCCGGACGGTACAACCTTTGTCATCCGTGATATTTTCTACAACACTCCGGCGAGGGCAAAGTTCCTCAAAACAGCAATGACGGAAGCCGCGCACATCGGCAGCATTGTCGAGCAGCTTGCCCTGTCGAACCCTGACATCGCTTTCGAATATATTGTTAACGGCGCGTCACGCCTTTCTACGACCGGCAGCGGCAATCTTAGGGACACTATCTATCACATCTACGGCCGGGAACTTGCCTCAGAACTTCTTCCCATCGACTACTCGGAAGAAGGGATACAGATAAAAGGCTTTATCGCTAAGCCATCAATCTGCCGGGGCAACCGGAACTTTGAAAATTACTATGTGAACGGTCGCTATGTCAAAAGCCGTGTGATCTCTCTTGGAATTGAAGACGGGTACGGAAACAAGCTCATGCAGCACCAGTATCCGTTCACCTGTCTCATGATCACAGTCACCGGCGATGCCGTCGACGTGAATGTACATCCCACAAAAATGGATGTTCGATTCTCCGACGAGCGGTTTATTCTAAATCAGCTGTCTTCCTGTATAAAGAAGGCTTTGTATGAGCAGGAGATGATCATCAGATCTTCTCTCAATCCTCCGATAAAGCCGAAGGTCGAGAAGAAAGAAGTAAGGTATGCGGCGCCGGCACCATTTGAAAAAAATTACATGAGGGAAAAATCCTCCTACGGTGCTGCCGGCACAGAGACGCGTACAGACACCCGGCTAAAGACACGTGAGTCAGGCTATACAGAAGCGCGATCCGCCAGTAGTATGGAAGCGCAGACAATGGGCGGTATGGTTTCTGAGACACCCACCGGCACGCAGGCTGCAGGCAGTATGATTTCGCATGTGCCTGGCAGCGCGGATGTGCAGGTTGTCAGTGATATAGGAGCACAGGCTGCCGACAGTAATGCGCTGCAAAGCGTTGGCGAAGAGCCTCGCACAGCAGATATACCCGTGACCTATAAACAGCAGAGCATATTTGATAATTTTCTGGATCCTAAGGCAGAACCTGACAGGATCATTTTAGGCTGCGCTTTCAACACATATTGGATCGTCCAGTATCAGAACACCCTGTTTATGATCGACCAGCACGCTGCCCACGAAAAAGTCCTGTACTGCAGATTCATAAAGCAGTACGAAAAGAGCGAAATCACTTCTCAGATGATTTCACCGCCTGTCATTTTCTCTGTCACCGAAAAAGAGAAGGCCCTTCTCGATGAGTACATGGAAGCCTTCACTAAGGCAGGCTTCGATATTGAATCTTTCGGCGGCAAGGAGTATAAAATAGCAGCGGTTCCCTATTCTATGGAAGCTCTCGGATCAAAGAAGCTCTTCACCGAACTGCTGGACAGTCTTGAAATAACTCAGGATCCGAAAAAGCTGGAAGTCTATGTTCACCGCGTTGCGACAGAGGCCTGCAAAGCTGCCGTCAAGGGCGGCGATAAGCTATCAGTCTCTGAGGCAAAAGCTCTGATCGACGAGCTGTTCGATGAGTGCGATGACCCCTATCACTGCCCGCACGGACGTCCGACTATTATTTCATTTACAGAAAATGAACTGGAAAAACGTTTTAAGAGAATAGTGTAATGACAGTAAAAGAAAAACCTATGCTGATTGTTGTGGCCGGCCCTACCGCCTCCGGAAAGAGCGCTGCTGCTGTAGAGCTTGCCCGAATGATCGATGGAGAAATCATCTCCGCCGACTCCATGCAGGTCTATCGCCACATGGATATCGGTTCAGCCAAAATTACTAAAGAAGAGATGATGGGTGTTCCCCACTACCTGATCGACGTCGCCGACCCGACAGAGGAATTTGACGTCGTGAGATATGCGCATGAAGCAAAAGCAGCAATATCTGATATCACCTCCAGAGGAAAAACTCCCATCCTCTGCGGGGGCACCGGCTTCTATATTCAGGCTGTGACCCGCGATATCGACTTCTCGGAGACGGGATCTCTGCCGAAGTACCGGGAGGAACTTGCCGCTTATGCCGCGGAGCACGGAAATGAGGCTCTCCATGATCGTCTCAAAGATATTGACCCTGTCTCCTATGAGACCATCCATGCGAACAATCTGAAGCGCGTCATTCGCGCGCTGGAATACTACAAAGAGACCGGCATGACAATTTCTGCCCACAACGTGGCCGAGCGGCAGCGAGAGACCCCGTATGATCTTCATTTTTTTGTGCTGAACGATGACAGAGCTGTTCTGTACGATCGGATCGACAAAAGAGTAGACTTCATGATGGCAGAAGGTCTCTACGATGAAGTCATGTATCTTCGCCAGATGGGGCTGACCCGCAATATGGTCTCCATGCAGGGGCTCGGCTACAAGGAAATGCTCGACTGCATGGACGGCAGATACGAACTTGATGAGGCTGTCAGGATCCTGAAGAGGGACAGCCGCCACTATGCAAAGCGTCAGATCACCTGGTTCAAGCGGGAGAAGGATGCTGTCTGGATAGACCGCGCGGACTTTGGCGGAGACAGCAAAAGAATTGCGGAGTTCATGGTCAGAACGATCGGTCTTAAGAAAGGACAGTAATGGATAAGACAAATATTTATAAAGGTCTGGGAATCGACGAAGATGTCTTCCGCTATGGGGAGGGCATCTGCGATGAGCTTTCAGGCCGTTTCGCACGAATAGATGAAGTTTCTGAAATCAATCAGCTGAAGGTCATCGGAGCCATGCAGGAATGCCGCGTGAGCGAAGCCTGTCTCGGTACTACGACCGGCTACGGCTACAATGATATCGGCCGCGACACGCTGGAAGAGGTGTACGCCAAAGTCTTCCACACGGAGGCAGCCCTCGTGAGACCGCTCATCGCATGCGGCACTCACGCTCTCGCGATTGCGCTGTTCGGCAATCTTAGACCCGGCGATGAGCTTATATCTATCGCGGGAAAGCCTTATGACACTCTCGAAGAAGTAATAGGTATCCGCCCTTCAAAAGGCTCTCTGGCAGAGTACGGCATCACCTACAGGCAGGTCGACCTTTTGCCGGACGGCAATTTTGACCTTTGCGGAATCAGGGACGCGCTCAGCGAAAAGACAAAAATGGTCACGATCCAGCGCTCAAAGGGATATGAAGTCCGAAAGACTCTGTCCGTCGCGCAGATCGGTGAAGCTATTGCATGTGTAAAGAGTGTCTATCCCGATGTCATCTGTATGGTGGACAATTGCTACGGCGAGTTCACAGAGACTATCGAGCCGTCCGACGTCGGAGCAGATCTCATTGTCGGCTCCCTCATCAAGAATCCGGGCGGTGGCCTGGCCCCCGTCGGCGGATATATCGCCGGCAAAGCCGAATATGTGGAAAATGCTTCCTACCGCATGACATGCCCGGGCCTTGGCAGTGAAGTCGGTCCTTCTCTGGGAGTGAATCCCGCCTTCTATCAGGGCTTTTTCATGGCTCCCATTGTCACGGCATCCGCTCTCAAGGGTGCGATTTTTGCAGCAAATGTCTACGAGCGCCTCGGCTTCTCCGCCCTGCCCGACGGAAAAGAGGACCGGCACGACATAATCGAATCGATTACCCTCGGTTCACCTGAAGCTGTCGTAGCCTTCTGCAAGGGAATACAGAAGGCCGCGCCGGTCGATTCATTTGTCACTCCGGAGCCCTGGGATATGCCAGGTTACGACGATCCGGTCGTCATGGCTGCAGGCACGTTTGTTCAGGGATCTTCAATCGAACTCTCGGCCGACGGCCCGATCCGCCCACCGTATTCAGTCTATTTTCAGGGCGGACTCACTTGGCCGTCCGCTAAGCTCGGCATTCTCATGTCTCTGCAGGAGATGAAAAACGCCGGGCTGGTCTCTATTCCGGAAACGCAGGCGTAATTACAGTTCAGACCGTATTACAGTTCAGACAGGCTGTGCCGGAGTCTCACAAACCGGCAGCAAGCATCTTCTTCATCGAAAAACGCATATCCCTGCCTCCGAGCTTGAAACATGCTTTGCATGTTTCGATCTCTCAGTCGGATATGCAATGTTTTTCTCACGAAGATAAATGCTTACTGCCGGTAACGAATTCCAAGAACAGCCTGTCTGAACTGTCAGCCACAATACTATCTCATTCTTGCGTAGTTCAAGTCTCGCTTGACAGGGAGTAATTATGTCAGATAAAAAACAGGTCATCATCATCGGAGCCGGCGCGTCCGGTCTCATGGCAGGGATCATGGCAGCAAGGGGCGGTGCCATCGTCACGATCCTCGAAAAAGAAAAAAAGCCGGGAAGAAAACTGCTCCGCACCGGCAACGGCAAATGCAACCTGACCAACACCGGCGACATGCGCTATGCATACCACGGCACCGATCCGGCCTTTGCATCCCGCGCGCTCGATTCATTTTCCGTACAGGATACGATACGATTCTTCACGGAAATAGGACTCTACACGACAAGTAAGGACGGATGGATCTATCCATATGCAGGGCAGGCGGAGAGTGTTCTGGCCTGCCTTCTCCGGGAATGCGCAAAGCTTAAGATCAAAATAAAGAATAATGAGACTGTTATCGCTGTCACCAAAAAAGCCGGCCATTTTGATGTGCAGACGTCCACATGGACCTACAGAGCGGACTGCGTGATCCTGTCCTGCGGCACCGCTGCCTCGCTGGTAAAGTCCCAGCTTCCCTGCAACGGACTTATGATCGCCGAAAGCCTCGGTCACAGCACAGTCCCACAGCGCCCGTCCCTTGTACCGCTCATCTGCGAGGGAGCGGAGAAAATGGGCTGGGGCGGTGTCCGAATCCAGGGAACATGTACTCTGTGTGTGCAGGGGGCAGAACTGGCTTCAGAGACCGGGCAGCTCCAGCTTACAGAGCAGGGTGTCTCCGGCATTCCTGTATTTAACCTGTCTGGGAGAGCTCTGATCCTACTTGACGGCGGTCTGCCGGTAACGTTGAAACTTGACTTTTTCCCTGACTTTGACAGGGAGATGACCCGGGCTTTCCTGGATAGCAGAAGGACAATGCTCGGAACCGAAGACATGAAATCTATCCTCACAGGACTCTTCCCCGAAAAGCTCATCCCCGCTCTGACACGCGGCGCTCACAGTATTGAAGAGCTCACGGATAATATAAAGTCATGCGAACTTTCGGTAAAAAGTTCCGCCGGTGCCGGAAGCGCCCAGGTCATGTCCGGCGGTATCCGCACCTGTGAAGTCAATGCGGCCACCTCTGAGTCCGTGATCTGCCCGGGTCTCTTTGTCACCGGTGAACTGCTCGACATTGACGGCTCCTGCGGAGGCTGGAATCTGCAGCTCGCCTGGTCGACCGGAGCAAATGCAGGCAGACATGCCGCATCTGTCTGGCTACATGAAGACTGAGGGTTGATTCCGGGCATGCACACAGCAACGGACTACCCCCTTAAACCGGGACCTGATCGCGCAGGAAAGCCCTGCATCGGAGGATATATGATAAAAGTATCTGACATTAAGCTGCCAGTGGAAGCAGATCGGGCAGCTCTGATTAAAAAAGCTGCTCATGAGGCCGGTATCAGACCGGAAGATATCCGGGAATTCGAGATCCTTCGCCGCTCGCTCGACGCAAGACGTAAGCCGGACCTTTTCTATATTTATACCGTGCTGATCACATCCCGGAAAGAAGAGCAGCTAAAAAGCAGATTACGAAAGCACACCGGCAGGGGTAAACATAATAATATTATGTTTACCAATAAAGAAAAATACGTCATACCTGCATCCGGAGACGAGGCACTGCATCAAAGACCCGTAATTATCGGATCCGGTCCTGCCGGACTCTTTGCCGCCTACGTACTCGCTCTTGCCGGCTATAAACCTCTCATCCTCGAGCGAGGCGCGGATGCACTGACAAGAACCTCGAGAGTCGAACATTTCTGGACAACCGGTGAACTTGACACACAGACCAACGTACAGTTCGGAGAGGGCGGCGCCGGCACTTTCTCCGATGGCAAGCTGAATACCTCGGTCAAGGATCCCGGCTGCCGCGCGCAGTTCATGAAAGAGACCTTCGCCCTGTTCGGCGCGGATGAGTCTATATTATATGAACAGAAGCCCCACGTGGGGACCGACGTACTGACACAGATCTTAGTGCGCATGAGAAATCGGCTCACAGAGCTCGGCGCTGAGTATCGTTTTCTGTCCCAGGTGACAGACCTCGAGACCCGGAACGGCAGACTGACCGCCGTCATTGTCAATGACAGCGAGCGAATCCCCGCAGAAGTTTGTATTCTGGCTCCCGGTCACTCGGCCAGAGATACCTTCCGCATGCTGCATAAGCGGGGGCTTATTATGGAGCCGAAGGCATTTGCCGCCGGAGTCCGAATCGAGCATCCGCAGTCAATGATCGACCTCTCTCAGTACGGGAGACCGCAGGATGAACATCTGGGACCAGCCTCCTACAAGCTGACACATCAGGCAGTCGATGGGAGAGGTGTCTACTCATTCTGTATGTGCCCTGGCGGCTATGTCGTCAACGCGTCCTCGGAGACAGGTCTCCTTGCTGTGAATGGGATGAGTTATATGAGAAGAGACAGTGCAAATGCCAATTCAGCCATACTCGTCACAGTCACCCCTTTGGATTTTATGCCTGCAAGGCCGGATGATGTCCCGGAAGCTCTGGCAGGCACGGCTTTCCAGGCCGAACTTGAGAAAAAAGCCTATGCCACAGCGGGGGGACAGATTCCTCAGCAGCTTTACAGTGACTTTATGAAAAAGACGACAGGTCAAGGTTACGGTGAATTTGAGAGCTGCGCGCGGGGCGGCGCCGCATTTGCAGACCTTAATGTCATCATGCCCGAATTTATGGCGAGGGATATAGGTGAAGGAATATCAGCGTTCGGGAAAAAGATCCGTGGATTTGACCGGCCGGACGCTATACTTTCCGGCATCGAAAGCCGCTCATCATCGCCGGTGCGCATTGTACGAGACGAAAAATACGTCTCCAATATAGACGGAATCTATCCCTGCGGAGAAGGCTGCGGATATGCGGGAGGGATCACCTCTGCTTCCATGGACGGAATGAGGTGCGCTGAGGCAATTATAAAAAGATTTCGAAAACTGACCTGAGAAGTGTACAGTAATCCTATTTTATGTTAAAATGCATATTGCCTAATTTTCGAATATCGCTCCCGGAGAGTAGATGGAGGGATATTTGAATAGTTTACTGGCAAAGCACAACGCAGATTTTGACCGTCCCTATGAGAGATGTCTTCTGTATGGACCCGGGTCTCTGTCGGATTCGGAGCTTCTGGCTGTCATAATAAAGACAGGCACCAGGGGTTCCTCAGCAGAAGATCTGGCAGTGAAGATCCTGCATCTTCTCCCTAATCCGAACGGACTGCTCGATATCTGTCACCTGACGATCGACGAGCTCATGTCCGTCCCCGGCATAGGACAGGTCAAGGCAATTCAGCTTAAATGTGTGGGCGAGCTTTCCAAGCGGATCGCCACCTACAAAGCGAGAGAGGAGCTTTCATTTTCCGAAC
>OCTX012276881.1_pt1 | contig 19665 bp, 12 predicted proteins | sample 1539691 | NCBI WGS metagenome assembly OCTX01 (sample SAMN02144231, study PRJEB22623) | gut metagenome | biome: sheep rumen | host: Ovis aries | place: New Zealand
GGCCTCCCGCACCAGCATGTGGCGGATGTGGTCGTCTGTGAGAAGGGATTTCTGCTTGTCCGTCAGCTCCGGAGAAAAAGCATCGACGGCGCTGGAATAGAGCATCAGGCCGCAAATCTCCTCAAGGGTCAGCTTCGACGCCAGGTCTGCGGCACGTGTCTTTGCATCCTTCCTCCAGTCCTCGTAAACGTCAAGCTTACCGTCCCTGCTGAGATCCTTGAAGGCATATCCGTCTATGGTGAGAATGGGGACCGATGTATATCCAAGGACAGGGCCTTTAGTCTGATTGACAATCGTATATCCCTCTCCGGGCTGATAGTTTATCTCGTTTCTGCCGCAGGCTGCAAGGCAGATCAAGACCGGAATCAAGAGGCAGGACTTCTTCATTGTGCGGGCATTTGTTTTTTGAAAAAGCGGTCCACGCCAAGGGCGATGGCGCCGTCGCCGGTAACGTTGCAGGCAGGGCCGTAGCCGTCCAGGGCAAGGTAGATGGTCATGAGGAGAGCCGTCATCTCGGGAGTGAATCCCAGCATGCTCTCGAGGAAGCCGACGGATGCCATGAGGACACCGCTCATGACGCCCGGCGAAGCGACGGTAGCCACTGCGAGTATAAGCATGAAGTTAAAGAACAGGCCGAAGGAAATGGGCTGTCCCACCATGAGGGCGACCGCAACGGCCGTAGTGGCAAGCTTGATGACGGAGCCACACATGTGTACATTTGAACAGAGCGGCACCACGAAATCGGCGACTTCTTCCGACACACCGTTCTTGAGGGTGCATTTGGTGGTTACCGGAATCACTGCCGAAGACGAACAGATAGAGAAGCCGGTAAGATACGCCGGGAACATATTCCAGAGGCATTTGAAGGGGTTTTTACCCGCAATGATGCCCGCAATCACATACTGGACGACAAGATAGAGTATGGAAAGTACGACGCCCGTTGCGATGACCTTCACTCCGGAGCCCATTACCACCGCCATCTTGCCGGATGCGCTCATCTCGCACATCATTGTAAGGATGTAAAGCGGCATCAAGGGAATGATGGCCTTCTCGATGGTCATCTTGACCACCTCGCCAAACTCATTGAACCAGTTTCTGAGGGTGTTTCCCTTCATGTAGATGCAGCAGATGCCAATCATGAACGAAAGGCACAGGGCGGTGAGCATATCGCACAGGGGCTTTATCTTGAGGTCAATATACGGTTCGAAGGTCTTTGCCGTCGCAGCATCGGTCTGCAGGTCGCCCACCCCGAGGATATGCGGGAACAGGGCGGATGCGCTGCCGTAGGCGAACAGCCCCGCCAGGACGGTGGACACGTAAGCCACGCCCACGACGACGAGCAGCATCTTTCCGGCACCCTTGCCGAGCCCGTAAATGGCCGGCGTCACCAGACCAAGCACCAGGAGCGGGACGATGAACTTGAGAAGCTGCGCAAACAGCACGTTGAAGGTCTTGAAAAGCCGCACAAGCCAATCGGGGGCGATGAGTCCGAGAAGCGAACCGATGGCAATGGCGATAAGGACCTTTACAAAGAGGGAAAGTTTTATCTTTTTCATAAGTCAACAATTGCAGTATGTTCTTCGCCACGGCTGTCCTTCCAACTCAAGCGATAAGTTCCTTTAAAGCCGCGCCAACGCACCTCACCGCTCCGGCCGGCCTTCACTTCGAGACGGGTACGCCACTCGTGAAGAATCAATTCTTCCAGCGCATTATAGGCCGCTTTGGGGCGCATATCCCGGTGAAAAAGGCCCGACGTAGAGGGCTCTCCCGGGAAGCCGCAACCGTCTACCAGGTTCCACCAGGTGATGGCGAACATTTTTTCGCCACTGAACCACAGACGGTAAAGGTTTCGGGCGATGATGGCCTGAATCATCTCTCCGCGATTCCCTTCCGTGGGGGCTGTAATGGTAATTTCACTGATGCAAATGGGAAGATCCGGTGCGGAGAGCCGTTTCATGAGGTCCCAAACGTACTCCGGTGTCTGAATGGCGGCGCCTTCGGCAATCTGGCGGCACTGATCCGGGTCATAAAGATGCATCTGGGAGCCGATGGCCTGTACGCCGTACCCTTCCTCCAGCAGCGTCTGCACCTGGCGGGGATAGTCGTCCGTATCTACATAGTCGTTGATGCATTTCAGCTGGGTTTGCGGAATCATCTCATCCGCGATGCGCCAAGTCCGGCGGGTATAATCTCCGGGGAGCAGCATATAGCGGCTTTTGGTAAAAAGGTCCCCGGGAACCTGTACGCCCGCACGCCAGTCCTTGCAACTTTCGTTCACCACGTCATAGCTGGTCACTGCCGGATGGTCTTTGTAATGGTCAATTATATTACGCACATGGGCGTCAAAGGTGTCTCCAAGAGCCTTCCCGTATCCGGGAAGCAGCTGTGCCAGTTCCGCAGGGGAAAGGAACTCATAGCGCGCAGAGCGCGGGACCTTGCTTTCAAACAGGGAAACGTCTTCCAGGGAATCCAACAGGGCCCGTTCGGAATATGGCGCCAACTGGTGCAACCAACGGGGATTGTTGGTGCCGCTGCCCCAGGCCAGGGGATGCAAGTGTACGGCAACCCCATGCGCGGCGCACCACTCCACGATGGGGTCTGAAGCCGGACGCCGCCAATGTGGTTGGGCAAATGGTTTCTTCTTGAACGTATTCCAGTATTCTTCGCTATCACGGAATTCGCCACTGTAACGCATGGGCGACTCACGGAACCATTGGAAATCGCGCCAATAAAGCCCCACCGTAGCCCGGTTGAACAGCGTCCCGAATAGCTCCCGATAGCGCTCATTTGCCTCCGGCGTCCCCAATTGGTTAAAGTTGAACGTGGAGGCGCCAAAGAGGAAAGCCGATGAGACCTGTTCCACCTGAACCGGCGTACCACGCTTGAGGCCGGGGATTTTGACAAAGCCATCGGCCTTACGGTTGCGCTCGATGTCGGCATCGATCCGCGCCTGGACCTCATCGTTCCACAAAGCCCAGTAGGCAGGGCTCATCACCCCTTCCGTATCTTCCGACGCCCGGTGCGGTATGGCCGGCTGGGCAAAGGCTAGGGATGCACACAACAAAGCAAGGGTCAATAACACGAATCTTTTCATAATAAACCAAATCCAAAATCATAAGTGTTTCCCTCGGTGTCCTGCCAAGGGGTCATATCCTCAGGGACATCTTCCAGTTGCATTTCTACCTCGTCCATTGATGCGGGGAACTGCATGGGAAGGCGGCCCGAGGCCCTGTATGCGCCGGAGACAATTTCCAGGAAAGCCTTGCTCCGCACCCCGAACGCAACGAGGATGGCATCGGCCCAGGGTTCAAACTCCATCACTATAGGACGGGTGGTCTGAAGAAGGACGACAACCGGCCTTTCTCCCATCAGCGCTTTGGTTTCTTTCACAAGGGAAAGATCCGATGCGTTTTCCACATCAATGCGCCGTCCTCTGTAGCTGCGGTTGGTACTCTGCTCCGCCGGGTCGCCGCCGGCAATGGAAACGGCTCTGGCCCGGGTAGCGGTATAGGCCGAATACTGCAAGGAGATGGGCATGTACTGACCATCCTTGTAGCCAATGCCTCCTTCAGGTTCTGTAATCGCTACCAGCGCAAAATCGGCCTCTGAAGGGTCTTCAACCAGTGTATAATGCCGGGCGACTTCCGCAGTATCCAGAGAATAGCCAACGTACGGCGCTTTCTTCAGGCGACCGGTCATGGAATAGACGCCGGGGATTTTGCGCTGCGGGATATATACCTTGGCGCCAGTCTGTACGGGAAGTGAGCCCCCACGGTTTTTAAGCATCACGACGCTTCTCCGCTGGGCTTCCTCCCCGAGCGCCTGTGCCTCCGGGTCAGAAAGCACGTCCAGAGCCACTGCAGGATCCCGGTAAGGATTCTCAAAAACGCCGCTACGGAAGAAGGAAACAAGGATTTTCCGCGCCGAGTCTTCCCAGCGCGTCCGTGCCGAAGCCGCTCCGTATTTATCGCACCAGAGTTGATATGCCTCCATAATCCAGGAAGCATAAACGGTCCCGCCAAACTCGTCCACACCCGCTTCCAGCGCCTTCAGGATGCGTTCTCCTTTGGTAAGCGCCTCCACGCCATAGCATTTGCCGCCGGTGGTGAGAGGGTCGCCGTTGTAGTCCGCAACGATGCCCCAGTCCGTACAGACAATCCCTTCGTATCCGTATTGTTTCTTTAGAAGTGTATCGATGATATAGCTGCTGTAACTGTTTCCCACATTCTCACCAGAAGGATCCTGCCCGTAAGAAACAGTATAATAAGGCATTATGCCGCTAGCCTCTAAACAGAAAGCGTCCATGGCGGTCTTTAGCCGTCCGCCTGGAAATACTGCATATTTACCAATCGAAAGATGGGCATCTCGTCCACCCTCACCGGCACCGCCGCCTGGCCAATGCTTGACAATGCAGTTTACCTCCGGCTGCAGGGTATGGATATAGGCCGATGAAAGCTGCCGGACTAGCTCCGGATTCTCCCCGAAAGTGCCCGGCACACGTCTCCAGCGTGGATCTGTGGCCAGGTCGGCCTGGGGAGAAAGCGCCGTCCCAAAGCCCAGGGCGCGATATTCTCGCTTGACGGTCCGTGCGAAGTTGATGACAATGGCAGTATCGAATGTTGCAGCAAGTCCAAGCGGCGTTGGCCACTGTGAACAGATGCCGCCGGAGCCGGCGTTGAACTCATCGGTGGCCTTGATTTCGTTGCGGGGGTCCGTGCAGTTCAGGGCGGGAATTCCCCAGGGCAGGCTTTCGCAAATCGTCTGCACCTTGTTGTTCCAGCGGGCGATGGTTTCTGGCCCGTCGGAATGTGCCAGCAGAATCTGGCGGGTATCAAAGTTCACGAGGGCTTCGTGCAGCCTGTCGCAGATATCGGAAGGCTCGGCTCCGCTCTCCTGATAAGGTTTTCCGTTATAGGTAATGCCGCTCACGCTCATGGAGGAAATGCCGGGCACATTCACTGTATGGCCGATGGTCATAAGGCCGGAAAGATACTCCGGCGCCAGTTTGGCCGCCAGATCGGCTGCCCGTTCCTCCGGTGAGAGCCGCCAGTCCTCATAAGGGTCCAGCACCCCGTTGCGATTGTGGTCTTTGAAGCTTTTGACGCCCTCACGCAGTAGCGGCACATCTACATAAGTGAGCGTGGGCCCGCCTTTCTGGGAGAGTTCCAGGTAGCCGTCCTTGCTTTCAACGGTCGTGCAGGCGACAAGCGCGAGCGAAGTCCACAATAACCATTTACCACTCATGATGCCATTCGGTATTGGATGAAGTCGATATTACAGCACTACGCTCCAGCAAGAACACCGGACTGTCCCATACAGGAAGACTGTATGTCCTGGTGGGGTTGTTGGGCGAGTAGTGGTAGCGGTCCAGGGAGAAGATGCGCCCGGTGACGGGTTCCACCAGGACAGGGTTCTCGAGTTTGAGCCCTTCTATGGCAATACGTGCCTTCTGCCATTCCAAGGCCGATGACGGCTTGTTCCCGGAAAGATACAGCATGGCGCCCGCCAGTTTCCCGTCTTTCCGGAGGCCGATGACCTTCAGCGGCTCCTGCAGTGAAGCGGTAAAGGACACTTCGGTGGGTTCCACGGCGTCCGGCAGCAGATTCACCATGTTCCTGACGGCATAGAAAGAGGGCTTTTTGTAAATCACCTTGCCCTTGAGGCTGGTGCAAAGAAGGCCGAAGGACTGGCGGAAATCCGGATACACCAGGTCCACCATGGTGAAGATGGAAGACGGCTGGCCCAAGGCAAAGTCGCAGGCCATGCGCCTGAGAATCACCTTCGCCTGGGAATACTCCGTCCATTCGTTGAATTTGAGCGCATGCGCCCATCCCAGTTCCGACGGACAGCCGCTTTCGCCCATCACGACCTTTACGGAGGGGTCGAAGGCATGCACCCTTTCGGTGAGGAGGCGGAAATCGTAGTCCCCCTCGTCCGGGTTTTCAAAATACTTGTGAAGGCTCACGATATCAAAGAGCCCCGGGCTCAGCGCCTTGAGGGCCTCGTCCAGAAACGCGTAATCCAGCGATGCCAGGGCAAAGGCTGCAATCTTTGCCGACGGATCGGCCTTGCGGATAATGGGGGAAGTGGCCTTGAGAAGTTTTACATAACGCTCCGGGTGGCCGGCGTTCACGGCGATATTGGGCTCGTTCCAGACTTCATAACAGTGTACACGGCCCTTGAAGTGCTCCACGACGGCCTGCACATACTTTTTCCATGGGCCGAGGTCCGAGGGAATTGCATTGCCAAGGGTGTTGCCGTCTCCATAAATAGGATTGCCATAGCAAAGGCACATCCAAGGTTGGACATTCTGCTCCAAGAGGCCGTCCACAATGACGTCGAGCCATGCAAAGTCATATTTGCCCTTCTCCGTCTCCGTCTTGGCCCAGCCGCTCTGGATGCGGGCGTAACCGACTCCCAACTGCCCCACATACTGCTTGTATTCATCGAAGACGGCCATATCCCTGTCCAGGCACTCGCAACCAACAGACCAGCGCCCTGCGCGAAGCGAAGCATCGGCCTCGAGAACTCCCACCTGCGAGAGAGGCGGCGCAGCCTGCAAGAACTTCTCGTACGTGACGGAAGGCCCCACCTGCGCACTCAAGGGCAGGATAAAGGTCAGAACGCATAGTGTCAGAAGGCTCTTTTTCATAAGTTATAGAGCTTGATCCTGTAGATTCCGGAAACCTTGAAGAGTTCCTGGCAGGCGGGACGGAAGCGGCGCTGGAAGCTGAGACCGTAGCAGGGGGCGCCATCCGGGAGGTCAAGCCGGCCGCGGAGGTAGAGCATGTTGTGGTGACCGGTTTCGTCACCGTTCAGAACTTGCCAGCGCTTTCCGTCACGCAGTTCCTCACAGAAGGCGATTCTCTCCGACGGGCCGAAGTCTATCCAGGCTCCGACGCCGGCGACGGTAAATTCGTCCGGGGCAGTCTGGACAATGATACCGTGAGCGTTTTTCTCCCCTTCTATGCAGTGGACGCAGAAAGTGTAATTGCCCAAAGACAGGGCGAATACCGAGTCGGGGGCGTCCTTTTTGTCGATACGCACAAAGCCGCGCATGGGGTGCCCTTCACAGACAAGCGGCATCATCTCGGAAATCACCTTGCACTCGGCGGTGAAATAAGGATCGTCGAAGTGTTCCTCATAGCCGAAGCCGAAAACGCCTTTGGCTCCGGCTTCTCCCAGGGCATACCAGTATCGGCCTGCCTTACAATTGGTTTCCGGGATAAAGAGGGGCTGGCCGTCGGCGTACGCCGCGCACATTTCCCTCAAATCCGGGCCGTAGATATCCGGAGAGAGCCAGTCCAGGTGAGGAGTGTTCTTTTTCCAGACGTCCAGAACGGCCACGCGGGGGCCTCCGTTGGGATATTTGCCGTAGGCTTTGTCGGCATCGGCCAGCCAGGCGTTGGTGAAAAGGGGAATGTCGTAAGCTTCCTTTCCGGCGGCGGCAACTGCATCCACATAGCGCGCATAGGCCTCAGCCATAAAGTATTGCGGGGCCAGCGGATCGTCGGAACGGCTCCAGGAACTCTCCTCCCATGCCTTGATGCCGGCGGGAGAATAATCCCGTTCGGCAAACACTCCCACTTCATTTTCCACCTGGACGCAAAGGACGCGACGGGCTGTATCGGCCTTTTTCAGATGCGCCATCAGGGCCTTGAAAGCAGTAGCGTCGGCCTCACGGGCAGCTTCGCAGAAGGGCGAGATGGGACTCGTCTTCTCCGCCACATCGGTCGGCGCCCGGAAATAGGTGACGGTATCGCCCTTAACCCAAAGAGGCGGGTAGGAAGACTCGCCGTTTTTCCATGTGCCGAACCACAGAAGGCCCAGATACAGATTCCGTTTGTCTGCCGCCTTCAAAAGATAATCCACCAGCGAAAAGTCAAACCGGCCCTGCACCGGCTCCAACAGCTCCCAGCTTACTGGCGCAAGCACCATATTGTAACCAAGCTCCGCGGCCAGGTCCAGCGATGCATCTATCGACTCCGGCGTAGAGGCGTTGGAATTATGCATCTCTCCTCCCCACAGTACCGCAGGAGCGGCCCCGCGCTGAGCGCACGAAATCAGCACAAAGGCGAATGACAGCAGAATGAAGATTCGTTTCATAAAAAGTGGTTATCGTTTCACAAGAAGTATGCAGTCGGCCCGCAAAGGCTTTCCGCTGCCGCCGCCCCAGACCGTCACGGAAACGCTGTCGGAGAGTTCAAAAGTGCCGAGCGGCACCCAGTCGCCTTTCATCTGACCATCGAGCGGGATTTCCCTAGAATCTACAGTAACGTTCACTCCATCAATAATATAATGCGTCAGCGGCTCAATATCATCCACCAGATTTACATAGGAATACACATCATATAGTCCCGGCGAAGGTACCCGGGCGCCGAAGATAATGGATGCGCCCGGAGCCGATGACTCCAGATAGGAGGGGCCGTATCCTCGCTTGGACCTCACACGCGTCCAGCCGGAAGGGACGTCCATCATGGCGTCATCCATAAACAGATCGGGGACGGATCCGTCCTGCAACGGGTCCCGGGCCAGGCTCGACATCAAATCCCCAGCCGACACGTCCTGAACCGGAACGCCCAGTCGAAGCGACATGGCGGCTGCCAGGCCGGCCACCTGCCCAAGGGACATGAATACGGGTTCCATCCTCAGGGAGCCGAAAGCGATATGGCTGGCCGACACGCAGACCGGCACAAGGAGGTTGTCGCACTCTTCCCAGGTGGGAACAATGCTCCTGTAAGGAATGGGCCACGGCCCCGGAATCTTCTCCTCAACATTGCCCTCGTTCTTCACCATGCCGTCCTCCACGACGCGCCGGCAGTTATGGGAGTCCATCTTATAGGCGGCATAAGCAACGCCGTCCGGCACATTTGCAAGCCCCTCACAGTCCTTCTGGGTGACGACATAATCCGACACCATCCGGCGTCCTTCCCGCACATAAAGCTGCGGCGTCCAGTGGCCGTTTTCGGGATACTCGTCCTTGGGAAGCCCCCATCGCGCGAGTTCCTCCCGGGTCGCAGAAGGGACGCGCGGGTCCGTCATCATAAACCAGAGCAGGCCCAGCGTGTAGTCAGTGTGTGCCTGGTATATCTTGTAGCGCCCCTCATAAGAGGTTTCCAAATAGCCGGCATTCCCGCCGATATAATCGGTTGAAAAGCCACCGTAGTTGTTAACATCGGTCTTGCGCCCGGGCATAGGGCTCCAGATGAAATACTTGGCAGACGCCGGCTGTGCGGCAACCAGGCGTGCAAGCAGCTCATAGCGCGTAGAATCATAACCGGAAGGTCTTGTAAGCGGAATCCGGTTTTCCAACGAATCCGTGAGACAGAGACGGAGATTGTATGCCTGCAGCAAACTGTCTCCTTCGCCTTCATCTCCTGCCGGCCCTTCCATTATACCGGGGAGAAGCCCGCTTGAGGGGTCTCCAGGTACCACATACGGGTCCACGCCGTCCGGGAACTGATGGCCTGTGGCAATATGGCGGCCGTTCCAGCTTTCTCCGTATTGTGCCGACGATTCCCTCCCGACGGCATAACTCACGCCGGAGGCAGGCAGCAGGTCCCCTTCATAGCTGGCATCGATAAACACCTTGGCCCGGATCAGCGGCCCCCGCCCAATCACCCGTCCCTCTCCATCGAGGCGTATTGTATGCATGAGGGTGATGTGCTTGCCGCGTTTGCGAAGTCTGTCCATGCCGGTATGGCGCAAAACGCTTATGCGGGGATGCTCCAGATACGTATCCATCACCTCCTGCGCCACATGAGGCTCGAACACCCAGCTTTCCAACTTGCCGTAACGCTTTCCAAGCTCCCGATAGAACTGCCGGGAAAGCCCCTGAACCACCTGTTTGTTTCCGATGTCGGTGAGGCCGAGACCGCCGGTGGTGAGCCCGCCTATATGTGCTGAAGGTTCTACCACGACCACATTGCATCCCTCCAGGGCTGCGCTTCTTGCAGCCACCACACCGGCCGACGTACCGCCGTATATGCACACATCATACTGCTCCACGCACGAAAGTGCCGACAGCCACACGCCGCCCAGCAGGATGATATGCGCAAGGAACCTCATTTTGTCAGGATTTCCATTATAGGGTCCTTGACCGATTCCATCCACAGAGTGTAGCCGTAGGAATCGGGATGGGAGCCGTCGGAAGTAGCCTCGTGGCTGGGAGCGCTGGCGTTGGTGGTGTTTATCCAATAGACGTTGGGATACTTGGCAACCATCTGCTGCATCATCTTTTCCGCGTTTTCGCGCTTGGCGTGCTCCCGGGCGTCGTAGGAAGCGCTGAAATTGCGTTTCTCGCGCCTGATTGTCTGAAGGAAAATGAGCGGAATGCCGGGGCGCTCCTTGACGAAGCGCTGGATGAAGGGTTCGAGGCGCTCCTGCACTTCCTTCGGTGAGGGATTGGAGAAGGCATCAAAGATGAATGCATCTACAGGTTCCCCGGCAAGCAGTGCGTCGGCAAAATAAGGCTGGAGCTTGCAGTTGCCGCTGAAGCCAAGGTTGATGAAGTTGTACCCAGTGGCACGCGCGAGCTGGGCTTCCCAGGTCATGGCGCAGCGTCCCGCGCCGGAACCGTGGGTGTAAGAGGAGCCCCAGACGGCAATACGGCCCTTGAATGGCTTGGAATCAGCCTCAATCCAGCTTTCCTCCGTCGTTACGATATCCAGGGACTCAATCTGGGAGAAAAGCGGCAGATACAGCAGACAGTGCTTTTCGGCGTTGCCGCAGTCCGAGATGAGTTCCACTTCATGAGGCTCGCCGGGCGTATTCTTGCCCGGATATCCGTTGCCGGCCCACAGCCACTGTCCGTCCTTTTGCATGTACAGATCAAAGCCCCTTGCCGATATGGGGCCCATGTTTCCGCCGTTTGCGGCCTTGACACGCCATACGACGCGCACTCCTATGCTTTTGGAGTTGGTGGAAAACGCTACCGCGAGGCCGGCTGAATATTTGGCCTGACCTTTCTCGCCATCCGTCATGCCATCACGTTCGTCCAGGCGGTCCCACGGATGCGCGGTCTGAGTATATTTCCCCACAACCGTAAGGCTGAGGGCGTCTGTGTAACTGCGCTGCGCCTGCACGTCAAGCGCAATGAGGCAGAACAGAGTTATGACTAAAAACTTTCTCATTCAGCAAATTTAACGATTCCGGCCCAGCCGCCTCCGGGGGCAAGCCGTATTTTGAGGGTGGATGCGTTCTCATAGATACGCTTCTGCCAGGACTGAGCGTTCCGGGATGCGTCGGGGCCGTCTTCCCAGGCTTCGACTGAGATCTCTCCACTCGCTTCGCCCGGTCGAGACAGGGAAGAAAGGTCGATGGAAAAATCCCGTGCAGTCCAGTCGGTCATGGCGCCGATGTACCAGACATCCCCCTTGCGCCGTGCCGTGACGATGTACTCCCCTATCCGGCCCTCCAGCACACGGGTTTCGTCCCATACCGTAGGGACACGGTAGATGAATTCCGCACACTCCGGTTCAGCCTCATACCGGCAGGGTCCGTCGGAAATCATCTGCATCGGACCGTCAAAAACAACGTACTGGGCAAGCTGACGGCAACGGGTACCCTGCGACATAGGTGCCGGCTTGTAGGGGACGAAGGTCTCCCGTGTGCCGTTGAGGAATGCTCCGGGAGTATAGTCTCCGGGGCCCGCGACGAAGCGGATGAAGGGCAGCGTAACATCGTGGGTGACCATGTCATACTGCGGATATGGACGGTTCCTCATCTGCTCCAGCCCGAAGATTCCCTCATAATTGAGGATGTTGGGGAACTGCTTCTGAAGTCCCGTAGGTGGAGGGCAACCGTGCAGGTCCACCAGCAGGTGATAGCGTGCAGCCGTTTCAGCCACCCGCCGCATATCCTCCTGGATAATCTGGTCGTTGCGCTCAAAAAAGTCTATCTTGAGGCCCTTCACGCCCATGGACGCATAATGCATGCACACCCTTTCCAGGTCCTTCATTATGGCGGTGTAGCCCGCCCAGAGGATTATTCCGACGTTTTTTTCGGCTCCGTAGCGGATAATCTCGGCAAGGTCTATCTCGGGCACCACCTCGAAGAGGTCGTCGGCATACCTCACGGCCCAGCCTTCATCCATAAGCACATACTCTATCCCGTGCCGGGAAGCGAAGTCGATGTAGGCCTTGTACGTCCGGGTGTTGACTCCCGGCGTAAAATCCACGTTCCCAATGGCAAACTGGCTCCACCATTCCCACGCCACCTTCCCGGGCCTCACCCAGGAAAAATCATTTTTGGCAGGCGGAGCGAGGCGCGTCACCAGGTCGTTGGTAACCAGAGACTTGTCATCGCGGGCGATGCAGACCACTCTCCAGGGGAAAGTCCTGGCCCGCCCGTCACACCTTGCGATGTACGGCTCCCGGGACGTCACAATCATCTGCAGGTTGCGTTTGCCTCCCTGCTGCAAGCTTGCCGGATACGGAGCAAAGTCAGCCTGAAAACCACTGCCGAAAGGCTTGAGGAACATTCCGGGATAGGCGTTTACATCCGATTCGGCAATTACCATGCGTACTCCCCGGCTCTCCACAAGGGCGGGAGTGACGACGAGAGGAGCCTTGGACAGATGGCTCATGTCCACCGGTTTGTCGTACTGGCCGGGCTTGACATCCAAAAGTGGTTTCCCGGTCCCCCAGATGGGGAATCCCTGACGGGAATAGAGATTCTGGAAGTCGTCCTGATAAGGGTCCTTGTTCTTGTGGGTATAGGAAATGGTGGCCTTTGCCAGGGCGTCGAAACCAAAGCCAGCCTGCTCGGAAACGACAGTGTAAGGCTGTCTGGCGGCAGAAGACCAGCGCCAGGCCACACCGTCATCGAAGGCCCGCGCCTCGAGCGAACAGCCCTCAAAGAGCATCGTCACGCATCCGGCGGTCTTTTTGACTTCCAGCAACTTTCCAGTTCCGAAAACCGTTCCGTCGGAAAGGGTCATCGCTATGCGCGACGGTGCAATGACCTCCTTTCCGTCGCATACAACCCTGTAGAATACGCCTTCCTGCCTTTCCTGAAGCTCAAGGCTTATGCTACCGTCGGCAGAGACCGCCTTTTCCCATGCGAGGCGCTCCGGGGCGTCCTCAAAACGCACCATGGCAGTAAGCGGGAAATGGTCTGAAGGATAATGACGGGTGCCGTCGGCGGTGGGGAACTTGTCACGCCTGACCCTGTAATCAACGGCCTGGAAGCCGTCGAGCATGATATGGTCGGGATGCCATTTGGTCCAGTCCTTTTCGTCCTTGGTGTTCTGGGTGCCCCATTCACGATCCTCGAATTCAAGCATATCGTCGGCGTAGAAGCGGGTATAGACATCTTCCCAGCGGCCCGCGGATATGTTTGCCCAGTCTGCAGACTTATGGGAGACATTGAGGTCACCCACCAGTATGGACGGGATGTCTTCGGGTACCAGCGCTTCGGCGCAGCGGCGGATTTCCTGGAGGTTGAGTATGTTCCCCCTGTTGCGCGGCCATTCGTCATCCTTGTATTTCTGAGGCACGACGGTATGCGTGTTCAGGAAATAGAACTCCCGGCCACTCGCCTTGTCGCGGAACAGCGCCCAGACGCAAGGCTTGCATACGTGTTTGGGCTCTCCGGCCCTTGTCCGGGACCTTCCGGGGATGCCGCCGGTCCAGAATATTCCGGTCCTGAGGGTGTCCAGCCTGTCCCGACGGTAGGCGATGGCTACGTCGTAGGATATGCCCTTGTCGGTATTTGGGTAAAGAATCCAGTCGTAAACGTCCTTGCGCTGCGCCACCAGCCTGCGTACGTCCAAATCTCCTTTTACGCCCCAGATGCTGTCGCACACTTCCTGTACGCCCAGCGCATCGCAGTCCATCGCGGCAATCATGTCAGCAACTGCCGTCGCGCTGTTGCACCAATACCTCTGAGGTCCGGCCACGACTCCAGCCTTGCCCTTCTCTATAAATGATTTTCGGGACCCGGACGTACACAGGTTAAAACTGCCGACCTTGATTGGTTCTGAAGCATAAGCACTTACGCTTGCCGACAGAAGAAATAGAACTAAAAGCTTTCTCATCTCTGCGTCACGGTTCCTGTGGAAACACATCCGGTTTCCGAATAGTTTGCAATGGAGTAAAGCCCGGTTACGGGCTTGGCGTAAATTGCTGAATGAGCGGCGATATCCACCATTATTCCGCCGCTGAAGGAGCAATCCGCAAGAGCTATAGTGTCTACCGAAGAGTCACCCGTGGCAAAACCAAGGATGCCTCCGCAGCGTATGACACCGGTCGAGGGAGACCCGTCCAACAGTATGCTGCCGCCATTGCTGCAGGAGTCGACGCGCCCAGTGACAACGCTGCCGGCGATGCCGCCTATGTTCTGGATATGTGACGTCGATGCAGCCTGATGTATCGAACCTTCGTTGGAACAGGCAGACATGTCGTTCTGGCTGCTGCCGGCAATACCTCCAAGGTTTATGTTTCCGAGCACCTTTGCCGACGCTTCGACAGTAACGCTTCCGACATTTACACAACCTTCGATTACACTCGTATGCACGGTACCCATATTGCCTGCAATGCCGCCGGCGCTTGCGCTTTTGATGTTGCCGAGAAGGGAAACACTTCCCTCGTTGCGGCACCCTTTAACCGAGACAACATCGCTGCTGGCATAGGTGTAGCCCACGATTCCGCCGGCATATACTACAGCCGAGCCATCCCCGGTCACCGAGACGGAAGCCCGGTTGACGCTGCACTTTATAGTGCCTCGGGAAGCGTAACCTGCAATTCCTGCGGCAGCTACGCTCTTGCCCCATTGACTGTAGGACAGCGAGCCCTCGCTGACGCAATTGTCTATCAGGCCCCCCGTATACACGCGGTTGGCCAGTATTCCCGCCCAGTATTTGCTCTCGTCACCGGCAATGTCGGAGGCGCTGCCGATGCTGACGTTCCCCTGTACCGTAAGATTCCTCACGCAGCCGGTGAGTTCCTGAACGAAGGCCCTCTTCAAGCCGGTCACCCTGTGTCCTCCGCCGTCGAGTTCTCCGGTGAATCCCTCCAGGGGAGTCCATCCTGCGCTGAGGTCGATATCGGCCACCAGACGGGCCCGGAGAGCCTTTTCGCCAGCAGCCACGCGTGCGGCGAAGGCCAGCAGGTCGGATCGGGACGCTATTGCGATGACCGGTTCGACGTTGGCTGCGAACTCAACGGAACCAAGTTCGTAGATACGGCCGGCAGCGAGCCTCTTGCCCACAAAGGCGGTAAGGTTCATGCAGCTGCCGTCGTTGGTATAAACATCGAGGCTGAGGCCCTTGGCATGAGTGCCGGGCGCAACCACGAAACGGAAGGTCTTTCCGCCGCTGAGACTCACTCCGCCGGAAGGCACTGTCATCTGTACGCAGTCTGCGACGCTGCTGACTGGACTCCCGTCGAGCGAACGGAGCGACAGCCCGGCCACGCTCACCGAACCTGTCAGCGTAAACGCTACGATGCAGCTCTGATGCTTCATGGTAAACGAAGTACCGGAGCTTTCGGCCGCCATGGTCATGTAGCCGCTGCACACATTGTCGGACAGGTATTCCTGACTGGAGGGAATGCCGTTGCCGTACTCGATGCGGAACGGCGCAAGCACACCTCCGGGGAAGTTGAAGCTGGCGGTACGTCCGCCGGCCTGGGAGGAGGTCAGAGGTTTGGACCGGACTCCGTTGACCGTTATGACATCACCTTCGCTCCAGAAAACCGGATACGCTTCGCCAGACTTGGGGCCGAGCGCAGTCCTGGTCTGAGCGTCGGAAGGCATGGATGCCTCAAGCGCATAGACCCGGGAGAGGTGAGGTTCTTCTTTTGCGCACGACAGGGCGACGAGTGTCGCAAGCGAAACGGCAATCACAAAACTCTTTCTCATACGCATCAGAAGTTAAGAATGACTTTTATGGGGAAATGGTCGGAGGGCCAGTGCTGAGTGCCGTCGGCAGTGGCAAAGGTCTCACGGCCGACCTTGTAATAGGATGGGGTGAAGCCGTCGGCAAGAATGTGGTCGGCCCGCCACGAAGACAGGCCCCAGCCCTCTTCGTTCTTGCTTGCGTTCATGGTCCCCTTGAGCCTCTGGTCGTTGTAGGAAAGGCTTCCGTCGGAGAGCATGATATCGTACACATCCTTCCAGCGGCCGCTCACAAGACGGTCGTAGTTGCCACCGCCGTCTCCGGCATCGACGTTCATGTCGCCGACGATGACGGAAGGCAGATTCCCGAGGCATACCTGCGGCGCCACCCAGCCTATGAGCTCTTCGATATTGCGCCGCTGCGCCAGATATGGATCGTCGGCCGATCCTGCATTCGGAAGGTCCAGATGCGTGGAAACGAACACGAACTGCTTGCCGCTGGCCTTGTGGGTGAACTTTGCCCAGACAGCGACTCTGTTTGTGCCGTATCCGTCAGCGGGCGCGCCTGCTTCCGTCCTTTTGCCCGTAAGCCAGTACCGTCCGCTGGAAACCAGGGTCAGGACGCTGCTCTTGTAGATTATGGCTTCGGTGTTGCTGAGTCCGTTTGCAGTAGTATTGCGGGGGAACAGGCTGTCGTAGGTGGTATTGGCGCCGTTGTAAATGACCCAGGAGTATCCCGGGAGCTTGGAATTGAGGGTATGTACGTTGCCGTCGTAATCTTCGCGCGGGCTGGTAATTGAAGTCCTGAAGCCCCTGCTGGTTATTTCCTGCAGGCCCATCACGTCGCAGTCAAGCCACTTGATCATGTCGGCAACAGCGCTGTAACTGTTGGCCCAGGAGCGTTGCTCCGATACGGTAGCGTCACCATCCATGACGGTTTTGCGGGCTTCCGGCGACCAGATATTGTAGGTTCCGGCCTTAATGGAAACGGCCGCAGTAGCGTCTCTCGACTCCATGTCTGAAGTGCCGGCGCTGCCATCCAGATCTATCTCCCCGGAGCTGAAGGCATCGGAAGCAGTAAATGCTATCTCCTTGCCTGCCTGATAGTTGATTGCAGGAAAACGACAGACGCGAGTAGTGGGAAGCTCAACCCCGGAAGTAAAGAAACTCAGTGCCATGCTGGACCCGTCGCTGCCGTGCACAATGGCCTTGATGCCCTTGGAATAGGAGCCAAGAGGCACCGTGAAAAGGATATCGGTTCCGTCCTGCGAGAGTGCAAGACCGTCGCCGAAACTGTAGTTCATGCCGCCCGAAGCACTGCCGGAGGGCACCAGATCGTCATCGGGCCCGTTCAGGGTAAAGTCGCCGCTGAGTTTCTCCCCGCCCGGGCAACTGAATTCCATTCCAAGAAGAGTCGCACTCCCCTTGAATTCGAACCCTACGACTGCCGCGCATGCATGAAGGGAGACTCCGCCATCGAGGCTGCCAGTACGCCCGAAGAGCGGCATGGACCCGGGACTGACTGTGCCGTTAACATGACTTTGCTGCCCCGGAAAACGGATAATTCCCTCTCCTGCAGCAGGATACGTCACAATGTAAGAAGCCGCCGAAGCAGGAGTCTGCCGGAATATGAAGGTCGCGGTCTGCTTCCCGTCATAAGCAGCGTCGAGCGGCTCCGACGCAGAAGAATTAATCTGTATCCTGTCCGCGGCGCTCCACAGCACGGGATACTTGCCGGCATCATTCTTCGCGCCCAGCCGGACCTTGGTTCCAAGCTCCTGCACGCCCGCCTCGAAACGGAATTCGGTTTCCCGCACATCACCGGGGCCGGTGCATGCGGCAAGGAGGACAGACAATATCAGAATGTATCGTAGTTTCATAATTCGTATCCGTAATCAATTTCGGTCATTTCTTCAAGGGAAACCGGAATGCCCCCGTCGGCCGGGTCGACAGGGTCGTCAGGGTCGTCGGTATCGTCAGGGAGATTGGGTACCGGAGATACGAAAGAAATGGGCGCAAGCGCATACATCTTGCCGGTTTCCAGGGTTTTGCCGAATCCGAAGCTCCATCTGAGGACGGTCCCCTGAGGGCTTCTGGCACTCAGCGACAGGCCTTTGGCGTAGGTCCCTGGCTTGATATACCAGTAAACGGCCAGCGGAGCATCCATCGAAAGAGATGCAGGAGAGGCGAAAGTACGCTCAAGGCTCCCCGCACTGCTTGCCGCAGAAAGGGCTCCCGAAGGGAATGCCACGGAAAAAGTGCCTCCTGGAGCCTCTCCACCAAGGGATTCAAGCGTAAGCGAAGACAGGGATAGCTTACCGTACAGCTCTACATAGATGCCAGCCGTAAGCTGATGGAACTGTGCCACCTCGTCCAGGGACTGATTTACCGCATACATTGCCGGAGTCGCGCCGTCGAGCTCAACGGTAGCGTCCGTACTGCCGGGATACAGCATGTTGAACGGAGCATCGGACGAAAAACCGCTGAACGAAAACACAGCTTCGCCGCTGCCGGCGAACGTGGCGCCGAGGGGATTGCTCAGATTGCCGTTCACGCTTATCCGGTCCCCTTCCTGCCACAGGACGGGATAGAGGCCGGAATCCTGCGGACCGGCGGCGGCTTTAGTTGTCCCTGCGCATATCCTTGTATGCACCTGCGTGGGAGCCGGAGCGTCTCCGCCACCGGTGCAGGAAAGCAGGAGCGATGAGGCCGCGCCAAGTATGAATTTCAAGCTTTTCATTACAAATCAATACCTTAATTCGGCAACCACGGGGAAATGGAGAGAAGGATAAAAGAGAGAGCCGTCGGCGGTAGGGTATTTCTTCCTCAGAACCATATACGACCTCACTTCAAACCCGTCCTCGAGTATATGGTCCGGACGGCCGCCCTGCAGTTTTTCGCCGCTGGCGTTGTTGCATGTATCTTTCTCTTTTATGGCTTCTTCACTCAGGGCTCCCTCTTCGTGAAGCACGTCGTGCGCATCGAACCAAAGGGAACCGGTAAGGACCTTGTAGCCATCGTGCGAGGGCGCGTTACGGGAGTTGATGGCGATTACCGACGGCATTCCGGAAGGAACGATGTCGTAGCGCATGTAATTCACCACGTTGCGGCAGTTTGCCACATTTATCTCGTGATAAACCACCTTCTGGCCCTTGTGGTACTGGGTAGGACCGTTCACTCCGGCAGAAGAGAAAACGAGTTCGCGCTCCGCCTGCCTGTCGTACAGTCGCACCCACATCATGGAAGCATTGTTGCCGCCGTATTTGTATTCCTTGGCGCGCCCGGGCTTGTCGTAGGTGCCGGAGAGCCACTTTATGCCCCAGTCACGAAGCTCGAAGCGCGATGCCCTCCAGATGATTCCGGTACCGTTTACCATCTGGCCGTCCAGAGGGAAATCGGGGTTTTTGTTGCTCAGTACCAGCCAGTCGAAGTCGCCTCCGCGTTCGCGGATTATGTCAATCAAAGGCTCGGCGCCCTCACGCCTTCCGGCAATGCTGTCGCAGACGTCCTGAAGGCCCATGATGTCGCAGTCCGCTTCGATTATGGCGTCGGCTACGGCCCCGCGGCTGTTGCACCACATGCGTTGGGCTGGCATCGTTCCCTTTTCGCTCTGGGAGCGGCGGTTGAAGGAGTTGGTCAGGTCATAGGTTCCGACCCTTATTGACGTCTTCCCCCGGGGAGCCGCAGACAGGGCGGCTGCAGCCACGGCCAGCAGCATCAATACAGATAATATCCTTTTCATAACTCCAAGTCTGCTCTGATGGGATAATGGTCAGAAATGAACGGGATATGCAGATACGGCTTGCATACGACCTTGAAGTCGGTACA
>OCTX012286023.1_pt1 | contig 19659 bp, 16 predicted proteins | sample 1539691 | NCBI WGS metagenome assembly OCTX01 (sample SAMN02144231, study PRJEB22623) | gut metagenome | biome: sheep rumen | host: Ovis aries | place: New Zealand
TTGGGAACACATACTCCGCTTTGGATACATCCCAAAAAAGCTGGCTAACTCATGACTATAAGTCACAAGAATGCGCCAGCTGTACTTTCATCGTTCAGGCCAAATGCCTTGCCCAGCAGGAAAGCCAGCAAAGGCATGATGATAAACTGCGCCGCGCATCCGGTGATGACATCTCCGGGTCTTTTAAATACCAACGAAAAATCCGACGGTTTCGTCGTCAATCCCATTCCAAACATGATGATCATCAAAAGATAATTGATCCAGCTTGTCTGGATCCAAAAGCCTGTTCCCGGCACAAACAGCGCGGAAGCAGCAATCAATAAAACGATCCACGCCATATTCCTGCCGATAAAAGCACTTACTTTCTGGACTATTCCGCTGGTATTTGTGCCTGCATTTGTGCTCATCTCTGTAATTCCTGCTTCCTTCCTGTTTTAATGTCTTCCGCAGCTACTATCTCATATGCACCCGTGCATCTGCAACCACTTTCGGCTGTTTCTTCCGGATGAGAGTTACCGCCTTATATTTCAGGGCCTATCCCATGTCCTGTTATTCACAGCTTTTTGGAACTTCTCCAATGTTATTTCCGGTACGTTTCGGATATTGTCTTTCCTGTAAAGGTGTGCTTTACTTTTATATAGTGATTTAATTCGCCAAAAGTACCAATAATGGTTTAAATCACATAGTTGCTTAATTTATAAAAAGGAGCGGCAGCGGCGGCAAAGCCCCGTCCATTGCCATTGTAAGAGTATCATGCGTACAGTTGTTGCCAAATTTGGAGGGACTTCCCTGGCGGATGCCGGACAGTTCCGGAAGATCCGACAGATCGTGAAGGCCGATCCTGACCGGCGTTTTCTGGTGGCCTCTGCCCCTGGCAAGCGCTTTGCAGATGACATCAAAGTAACGGATCTTCTGCTGGCCTGTTTTGAAAAGGCAGATGCCGGCCTGCCCTTTGATGGAGAACTGGCCAGAATCCGTGACCGCTACCAGTCGATCCTTCAGGAGCTTGGTCTGGATTTTCCGCTGGATGCGGAAATAGCGGGGCTTAGTGAGCATCTGGCAAGCGCTCCCGACAGGGAGTTTACCGCCAGCCGCGGCGAATACCTTTGCGCCCGGATCCTGGCGCAATATCTGGGATTCACCTTTGTCGACCCTGCCTGGTGCATTTGCTTTGACGCAAATGGGGATCTGGACATGGGCATGACAAAGCGTGCCCTTGGCGCTTCTCTGAAACCGCTGAAGAACGCAGTGATCGCAGGCTTTTACGGGGCAGACGAGGATGGAAGGATCCGTACCTTTTCCAGGGGCGGATCAGATATCACCGGAAGCCTTGCCGCCTGTGCGATCGGGGCGGATCTGTATGAAAACTGGACGGATGTGCCGGGCCTTCTGGCTGCCGATCCCCGCATCATCCGTAAGCCCAGAACGGTCGATTTCCTCAGCTACCGCGAGCTGCGCACCCTCTCCTACATGGGGGCCTCCGTCATTCATTCCGACGCAGTCCTTCCGGCTTCTGATCTTGGGATCCCCATCAATATCCGCAACACGGATAATCCCTCGGATCCGGGAACGATGATCGTCCGGAAGCTGCCAAAAGGCCAGACAAAGAAGCCGGTGATCGGCGTTGCCGGCATGACAGGCGTATCGGTCATCCAGGTGGAGAAGGTCATGGTCAGTGATGGCTCAGGCTTCAGTGCGATCATGCTGGACATTCTGAAACAGCGCTGCCTGCCTTTCGAGCAGTGTCTGACAGGAATCGACACCATCACCCTTGTGATCCGCAACGATCTGCTGAATCCCTGCAAGGATGACCTGATGGATGAGATCCGGAGAGAACTGAATCCGGATTTCCTCGGCCTGAAAGAAAACCTGTCCGTGATCGCAGTCGTCGGAGAAAAAAGCACGGAGGACAGCAGTGCCAATGTGCGCGTCCTGGAGGCGCTTACCTCTGCCGGGGTAGAGATCTGCACCATCAATCAAGGCGCAGGAAAGCTGAACCTCCTGATCGGTGTGCCGGAAGAAAAATACAGGGACGCCATCAAAGCGATCTATGCCACCATCGAAGAAGACAAGGAAAATCATATTTAGAGGATATAGAAAGCCCAGGGGCTGTGTTAAACACCCTGGGCTTCTTTGTGCCTGTACCAGGCAAACATGTACTGCTGATAAATGCCGTTGTATGGCGAATACCGGTCAAAGGGATAACCTTCCGGATACTGTTCCGCCAGGATGCGCTTCATCCACACATCGATGGGAAAGGCATCGATATGATGAAGACCGAACAGAGAGACACAGTTGGCAACCTTGACGCCCACACCGAACAGTCCGGTCAGGGCTGTGATTGCGTCCTTTTCCTCTGCAGCTTTCAGGCTCTCCAGATCAATGCTTCCCTCAAGGACAGCCACTGCGGCAGCGTGGATGTATTTGCAGCGATATCCCATCTTACAGTCCGAAAGTTCTTTTTCAGAAAGGGCCGCTACGGCAGCCGGGGATGGAAATCCATTATAGCTCTGTCCCTCCTGATCAACCAGCTTTCTGCCGCAGCTTTCCGCCAGCAGCTCGACACTGCGGCGAATGGCCGGGATGTTTTTGTTCTGGGAGATGATAAAGGTGATTAGCATCTCCCATGGGTCCTGCCTCAAAATACGGATGCCCTTCTCGTGTTCCATCGCCTGCCACAGGAAAGGATCCTGCGCCGGCTCGATCCGTTCCCGGATGCTTCGGTAATCCTCCCGAAGGTCGAAATAATCCTGCCAGAAGCCCTCAAAGGCAGCCTTTGTGCAGGAGAGCTCATACCTGTCTTCCTGCAGATGGGCAATATCCAGGCAGGCTTCGCCCGCGATGATCCGGTATGAGCTGCTGCCCGTCTTATTCCAGCGAAAGCACTGCCCGCTGTCTGCGATCCTGTCCAGATTAAAATCATCTGTTATTGAAATAATCACGGGTGATCTGCCTCTCCTGTCGTTTCTTCATCGTTCCCAAGTATTTGTTGCTCCATTTTTAACCTTGATGCGAAGCTGTCTGCTTCGCACCCTGCATTTCTTTACAAGAATAACATCCACATCGGGTTTTCACTATTCCCTTTTTCTTACACGATCGCCAGGATACCCTTTGCGCTTCTTTTTGCCGCCTGCTTGAAATGGTTGCCTGGGTTCATCTCGAAGGTCACGTCAACGCCGGCTTCCCTGTAATAGGCCGCGATCCATTCTGTGTTTTCCTGTACGGACTTCAGATACGAATTTCTCGTCCTTGCCTCTCTGTCGCCGAGGGAGAAATAGAGCCTGTCCGGTTTTCTCTTCATGTCGTGGGAAAGCACATACTCCTTAAAGTCCGGAAACCAGAGGGAGCCGGACATGCTGGCCGCCCGTGCAAACACATCGGTCTGGTACAGGGTATAGATGGCAAAGAGCCCGGCAAGGGAATACCCGGCGATGCTGATATGGGAGGGTGTGCCGGAAAGCCGCCCAAGGCCTTCCGGAAGGATCTTCTCCACCAGCAGCTTCAGATACGCATCTGCTCCCCCCGTGAAGGGCGTATCCTGCGGGGACAGCGGCGGACAGTTCCAGGGCGCCATGTCATGATCCCAGTTCAGATCACCGACACACAGAAGGCTGAAATCCTTGCTATCCAGTTCTCCTGCTGTCTCCAGGACATCCTTACCGCCGCCTTCATAGGTGTTTAACACGATCAGCGGGCTGCCTTCCTCACTGGCGTGGTACAGTGTCGCTGTTTTTCCTTCTATTATGAATTTTTCTGTCTTCATCTGCCTTTTGCCGGCTCCCTTCCTGTCTGTGATATCTGGCTCTCTATACTGCCTGGGTCTCTATGCCGCCCTCTTGGGAAGTACCTTTTATCCTTCCAATAAAGCAGTAAAATAAATGGTAACGGCAGACCTCTGACCTGTCCATAGCCCTGGTCAATGATCTGCCGCCTGTTTTTTATTAACGGTTCGCGAGGGAGGCGTTTTTGTATGCCTCATCGTCGGTGACCTCTCGGATCACCCGGATCTCCTCCGGAAACTTTATCTCTGTGCTTTCATCGCTCAGTTCGATCTCGGCGATTGCTTTATCCTCCCAGAAGGGATATACATCGATCTCGAAATACTGATTTTCGTAGGTCAGGCAGTACCTGTCCTTGCGGATCTGCCGCCTGGTGGTATCCGCATTCATCAGAAGGCGGAGATATTCCCTCTCGGAAAGTCTTCTCTCGATCTCCACACGCTTCACACTGCTGACGGTCCGCTTGGTGGTCTCTGTGTAGATATAGTGACCGTCCGATCCCCGCTGCCGGACTCTTACCTCCTCATCCTCGTCCGTCTTCAGATAGGTCTGGATGATCTCGATCCGCTGACAGTTGGGAAGGGATTCCAGCCAGTGGATGTCCGGATATTCGATCAGGAACTTTCGCTCGATCTCAAAGGGTTCCGGCTCTCCGAGGAAGGATGAGATCTCCGCGATCAGACGCCGGAGCTTATCTTTAAAGTTCGTAGAATTGTCGATGATGCGCAGGTGCGGATGACCGGTCCAGGCCGAGATGAGCCGGTCATCCAGCTCGGCTGCCTTTTCCGGCGTCTCTGTCCTGGCCGTATTGTTTGCTGTCGTATAGAATTCCACGGCTCCCTTTGCCGCAGTCACCAGATGAAACACAGCGTCATATCTGTCGCGCATCTCGATCTCGTTGGAGCCAAGATCTTTCAGGATCTGAGCAAATTCCTGCTCACTCATGTAGGCCTTGTTGTCCAGCGTTCCCCTGTCACAGACGATCAGGATCTTTTCCGCCTGCATGGTCCGCGCGGCCTGCTCGAAGATCTTCTCTTTTTCCAGCTGCAGCTGAAACTGACATTTCTGATAATCACCGTTCGTCCCGCAGGTCCACGGGGCAACACCGCCGGTGATCAGCTCCGTTGCGGTCTCCGGAACAAACAGGACCACATAACCCATCTGGGTAAAGGCATTCTGGATCCGGCTCAGAGCTGTGGTTTTTCCCGCACATGGACCGCCGGTGATCACGATCTTGGTTATCTCCATCTGATCTTCTTCCTCCTCATCCTGCAAACTGCCTTTGCTGCGCTTTTATTATATCATATACCAGATAGTTTTTGACACAAATGGACCGCATCGCAATCATCTCCTGCATGGCTGTCTGCCGCAGGTATATCCAGGCCTCATCACACAAGGACTGAGACCTATGCGCAGGGTAATGTATGTGCAGTGTAATCTATGTGCAGTGTAATCTATGCGCAGTGTAATCTATGCCTTTCTGGCTGCAAGCATCATGTAGGATACCTGCTTCATCTCTTCCCTGCCCAGGCAAAGGCCCATCTCCTGCTGGGCATGCGCAATGCCAAGATCCAGGATCATCTGGACATACATTTCCGTCAGCGCATCCCGTGCATCAATGAAATCGGTCAGCCCAAAGCCGGCTTCGCCGATCATGCGCTCCCACTCCTCCCGGGTGTAGAGGCTTCGCACCATCCCGGTCCCGCAGGACAGCCCGCCCTGCTGCCAAAGGTCGCTGATCAGCAGCCAGCCGCCCGAAACGAGCACACGGTTTGCTTCCTGCAGCGCCTTTTCCGGTTCCTGAAAGACGGAAAAGCTGCATTCTGACACGACGGCATCGAAGGTGCCGTCTGCAAAGGGAAGTGCTCCGGCATCAGCGATATAAAAGTCTGCCCCCGGGCAGTTTTCCCGGCAGGCATCGATCATGGAACAGGACAGATCCGTCCCGGTAACCGTACAGCTATATTCCTGCACCAGCAGCAATACCGTCTCACCCCGGCCGCAGCCAAGGTCCAGAACTCTTTTTTTCTTCAGTTCTCCGCCCATGGACAGCAGCTGCCTGGTCAGGGGCGTGCCCCCAGGCCGCAGCGTCGCATAGCCGGTCTTATATTCCTCCATCGCATTTCCTGTGACCAGCCTGCAGCTGCGTGGCTGGCCACATCCCCCTTTTTCTGAACGAGCGTCTGTTTCCTTTTCCTTATTTTTTGCAGTGAATGCAGGACCACAACGTCTTTTCATACATTTCCATACATGTGGTGCACTGTATCTTACTGCTCTGTACCTTACGGTTCTGTACCTTACTACTTTGTATCTTGCTGCTCTGCCTGCATGTGTTTTTTGGGACTCCTTGCGGAGGGAAAGGCCTGCATCGTTTCCTCCTCGATCACGATCCTGGCTTCCTTTGGCAGGATATCTGCTCTAAGGCGGCCAAGGAGCATTTCTCTGTCGATCTGTTCCCCTGGCAGGGTCCGCACCAGAAGCTGCAGATGATCCTCCCCCACAGCACATTCCAGGTCCACGGCTGCTTCATCCCGGTACACGGCATCCTCCACCTGGGAGAGGAAGACCCGCCGGCCGCAGATCCTGCAGCTGTTGGACAGCCTGCCCCGGATCGTCTCCAGCCGGGGCAGCACCCCGCCGCAGGGGCAGGGATCTGTACTGATACGGGCAATATCCCCTGTCCGGTAGCGGATCAGCGGCATAGCCTCCCGCCCAAAGGGGGTGACGGCCAGCTCACCAAAGCCTTCCTCGTCCGGATCCAGGATCTCGGCGTACATGTCACAAGACCGCAGATGATATCCCCGGTGGGCACAGCAGTCCACACCGCCCGCAAGTCCCGTCTCCGTCATCCCGTAATGGGAATAGACCTCGGCGCCCCAGAGCCGGGAGATCCTCTCCCGTATGGCGCCTGGTACATCATCGGCACTGAGGAGCACGCACCGGACACCCTCCGGGAGCCCGTGGCTCCTGGACCAGGCCGCAAGCGCTGCCACCTGATAAGGGATCCCTACGATCACATCTGGTTTAAAATCCTGCACAGTTCTCCAGGCATCCGCCAGGTCTGTCACCTGGCCATACACCTGCGTAATGACACCGAGCGGGGAAAGAGACCGGTCGATGGTATCTCCCACGCTTCCCTCCGCTGTGCCGCCCATCAGCACCAGCAGACGGTCACCCGGCTGAATAAAGGTAAGAAAGGCATGATAATAGAATTCCACGGAAGGCACCAGATCGCCCCGGGTAAAGAAGATCCGCTTTCGCTCCCCGTGGGTCCCGGTGGTCGGTACCGTAAAGATCCGGTCTACGCTTCCGGGCGACACACACAAAAAGCGGTTTTCATTTCCGGCAAGATCCCGCTCCGAGGTCGTATCTATCTTCTGAATGTCAGTTGGCGTCCGAATCGCATCGATGTCGATCCCCCGAAGCTTCTCCTGATAAAATGGGCTGTGGGCAGCCGCATAGCGCAGGGTCTCCCGAAAACGCTCCATCTGATATGCCGTCAGGCTCTCTGCCTTCATTGATTCCAGCGGGATCCCAAGCCTTGCGGCGATCCACGGATCGATCGGTGTTCTCATCCTTCCTCCTCCATCGGCTCTTGTCCCATCGCGGTCAGGTATTGTGCACACAGCGGCACGATCTTCCCCTCGCTGTACACATGCAGACTGCAGCTGCGCAGCCGCTCCATATCCAGGCTCATGGCATCCTGGAAGGGCATGGAAGAAAGGGTAAAGGACTGGGTGCGGACCTTCTGCAGAAATACATCCATATCCGAGACACTGCTCTGTGCCATATCCAGCCGAAGCTGGTATGTGCGTCCTTCAAAAAGAACATCATTATCTGACTCGTTATGCGAATCATAACAAGCCGCTAAACTTTTAGCCTGGCAAGACTTATCACCCGGTGAACGATCCGCACGCCAAGACATGTCTTCCGGAGATGTGGTGTCAGATGCCATTCCCCCTGAAGCAGCGGCCGCACCTGTCGGTATCTGAGAATCTTCCCCGGAAGCGGATCTACGTGCAGCAGCCTCGGCAGCCCTATTCTGCTCAGCATCCCGCTGCCGCAGCCAGTGTCTGGCCACAAACTCCCGGTTCTCCCCGGCTGTGATCGTCCCTTGCGGAGCCATATCGCCTCTGGTCAGCGGGATCAGACGTCCCTCCTCGGCAATGAAGGATCCATGGAACCCGCATAGGGGATGGTCGCACCGGGAAGGGATAAAATCATTCAACTCCAGCCCGGTCTGCGCACACAGCGCAAATAGCAGCTCGTCCAGGGTACAGCGGTCTGTATCTTCCGGGCCTTCTTTCGGAATGCGGCCAAAATAGGAGACCGGCTGGAAATGCACGCCCCGGACTACGGGGGAATGTGCTGCAGCAAAGCGCACGATATCCCCCAGCGCATGGCTGTTGACGTCCGGCACCACCGTGGGCACCAGGGTCACGCCAAGGCCGGCCTCGCCGCTCCGTTCGACCGCCCTTTTCTTGATCTCCATCAGCTCTTTTCCCCTAAGCTGCCGGTAAATACTGTCATCTGTGCCGTCAAACTGAAGAAAAACAAAATCAAGGCCGGCATCTGCCAGGCGGCCTGCAAGGGCCGGATCCTCCGCCAGGCGGATCCCGTTGGTATTGACCTGCACATAGGGGATGCCGGCATCCTTTGCCGCCCGGATCAGCACCGGAAGGTCATCGCGCAGCGTCGGCTCGCCGCCGGAGAGCTGAAGCATTGGCCTGCCGCACCGGGCAGCGATATCCCGGATGGCGGTCAAAAGCTCCTCCGTTTCCGGTCCGTTATCCCCTCCGGCATCAGCAAAACAGAAGCGGCAATGCAGATTGCAGCGCCTTGTCACCTCCAGCAGCACGCAGCAGCTCTCCCGGATGTGCTCCGGACACAGGCCGCAGCTGCCGGGACAATTCTGCCCCTCTACGCCTTCCATCGGCCGGGCACCTGCTATCCAGCGGGCAAAGGGAAGCCGTCCTCTCCAGACGATGGTGCGGAAAGCGCCGTGCTGCGGGCAGTTTTTTTCCAGAAAAACGCTCCCGTCCGGCTGCTTCTCCAGCCGGGCGGGAACGTTTGCAAGACAGATGGGACAGACGGATCTGGTCTCCCGTATGATCATAAGCGATATCTCCTTACCGACAATCCGTACTGAAGATCATGGTATCCAGGTTGTGCTTCTTCCCTGCCGCATCGATGCAGGCCTTCATGATCTGTGAGGCCAGCGGAGGCGGGCTCAGCAATCTGGCATTGATCACCACCGCCAGCTCCACGGCGCGTCCTCCGTACAGCTGGTCCTTTTCCACCGGATAGTCGATGCCAGTGAGGGAGTATTTTGCAAAGCTGCCATCTTCGCCGGAGGCAAAGATCTTCATATGCGGCGTGTTGGCATTCATCGCCGCAAAGGAGAACCGGGCGCTCTCCATCAGATCGCCAAGGTAGTCGTCCGGACTGAAATCATCGCAGCAGACCTTTACGTAATAGCGGCAGTCATACCATGACAGACGATCCTGTGGCGCATCCAGCTCCTTCTTATCGCCCAGTCCCTCGGGCTGGCTCAATGCAGCTTTCCCGGATAGGATATGCTCGCCCAGAGCAGGGATACCCTCTCCGGTCCTTGCACTCACGGGAAACACAATAGTCTCCGGACAGTGCTGCCGGATAAGTGAGACTGCCTCCTGTACCTCAGCCTCTGTGACCGTATCGATCTTGTTCAGAACGATCGTATCCGCTTCCTGCAGCTGAGCCAGCAAAAGCTCGCCCATATCTCTGGGCAGATGGATGCGGTAGAACACATCCTCATCCGAAAGCAAAGCCAGCTGTCTGGGTTCCACCACCACGGCAAAGGGCGCCAGCTCCACATCCTGCCTGAGGTTTCCGCGGTACACATGATCCAGTGCGCCGACTCCGCAGCCGGGAATATCACTGAGGACCAGTCCGATCCCTGCGGCAAATGCCTGTTCCAGTACATCGGACAGCTCTTCTGTGCGGTAGCAGATGCATCCGCCCGCCATCGGCCGGACAGCGGCGCCCCGCCTGCTGCTGTAGGCAGCATCTACCATCTCACACTCTCCCAGATCGTTTGCGATCAGTCCGCAGCGGATCCCTTTTTCCTTGTAGTACTCGCTCAGCGCGATCATGGTCGTCGTTTTTCCAGCGCCAAGAAAGCCGCTGATGATACCAAATTTTTTCATCCTGTTTATCCCTGCAATGCCCGTTCCAAAAAACGGACGCTCCTGCATTTACTTGTCTTCCAGTGCCGTCTCCGCGTCGGCGATCTTGCCCTCTGCCAGTTCCTGCGGAATGTACACCGCCCCGCATTTCGGACAGCGCATGACCTCTGTGTGGAAATTGTGGCCAAGATAGGTAAAATCCGCCCGTCCAAGCTGCATCTTTACCTGGCAGCCCGAGCACATAATATCCTCAAATTCAACAAATTCAGCCATTTTGTCCTCCCGCGATCTCCATACGGTGGGCGTAGACCCGGCAGAGCGTATACTGCCCGTTTTCCTTCTGATAATGCACCCAGACGGTGATCACGCCGTCTCTTGTGCTGGCAATGGATACACCCTGCTTTTCAAAGCGCACACCGCCATTCTCCGCGTCGTAGATGGCGCGGCGAACCGTATCCTCACCGATCAGCGACCGCTCCATTTTCTTTCTCAGCTCAGCGGGGATATCCAGTGCCATTTCCTCCCAGGGCTCCTTTGGGATCTCAAATGTCTCTCCCATATATGTCTCCATCATCGTCTTTTTCAACTGCAGCATATTTCGCTTTCTGGCACTGATGGCCACCGCCGGGCGCGTTCCATCATCCAGACCATAGACCAGATCCAGGATGTGCATGGCCTGCTTGCCCCTGGAGGCAAAGGTCTCTCTGCAGTTTGCGCAGTAGGTCACATAGGGCAGATCGCTCTCGGAGGTCCTGGCCTCTGTGATCTCGTCGAACAGCTCCGGGTTGGCCGCCTGAATATGACCGCCAAAGCCGCAGCACCGTGCCCGCTCTCCGTAGCCGGACAGCTCATGGATGCGGATACCTGCTCTTTTTGCCAGCTCACGCACGCCCTCCCGGGCCGTCTCATCCTCAGATGCGGCACAGGGATCAAACACCGCTGCGTCGCAGGCAGCCCCGATCTCCTTTGCCGGCAGCTTCGCCAGAATATCGTAGAGCGACAGGATCGAGGCCCCTGGCAGTTTTTCCCGCAGCGACCGCTCGCAGGAGGTGCAGGCGCAGATCACAGCCGGATCTCCCATCGCGTGGAGCTGCTCCCTGAGCCTTTGTGCCACTGCATTTTCCAGCTCCTCCATACCTGCCCATCTGGCGGGAATGCCGCAGCAGGAAAGCATCAGGCCGCAGGATAATCCCGCCTCTCCTGTCAGGGAAGCGTATGCCTTTTCCACGTACCGGGGATCGGATGCACCCAGCTGGCAGCCGGGGAAGAAGACATACTCACATTTCTCTGTACCTTCCGGTGTAAGAACAAGGGAGGCATCGCCCAGTGCAAAGGTCATCTCACGCAGCCAGTGGTCATGGAACGCCGGGGGCAGAATGCCCATGTTTACCCGGTCGCGGCGGGAATACAGCATCGCATCGCCGACATCGACATTTTCCGGACATACCTTCCCGCACAGACCGCAAAGATTGCAGGAGGAGACCTCCCGGCCAACGGTACGCATGGATGCCCCTGCCACGACAACTGCATCCTGATAGATCTCCGTCGCGATCCGGATCGGATCCTTGCGATATTTCTTCAGCATCTCACAGGCATCCATACAGGCACTGCAGTCGCACTGCAGACACCGGGCTGCCTCTGCGGCTGCCTCTTCTCTGGTATAGCGCTCTGCGGCCGGAACAACAGCAGACTGCTTTTCCTGGCCCTCGATCACATTGGTATGCTCGCAGTATTTCTCCGGTTCCTCCCCTGCCTTTTCCGGCATATTTCCGGAAAGCAGCCAGGCCTCGATCTGCTGGGCTGCTTTCATCCCATGGAGGCTGGCCTGCATATCACTGCATCCGGTCAGCTTTCCGCCAAGGAATACGCCCTTTTGCACGGTAGCCAGACTGTTTTCATCCCAGCCCTCCAGAAGGCCAAAGTCCGCGCCGCCGCTGCCGGTCGCCACATACACTGCGTCCGCCTTGGGGATATCCTGCCCGCACACCATATGCCCGAAAACAAATTCGATCTTCTCCTTTGCCATCTGGGCCATGATCTCCGCCTTCATTTCCTCCCAGGCGGGATGAGCCTTAAGGGATCCGCCCCAGCTCTCTCCGGTCTCATAGACGGTCACCTGATATTTCCTTATCGCCAGGCGCATGGCGCAGATCAGTCCGGACAGACCTCCGCCGATCACTGCGACGCTTTCCGCCCGGGCCGGAAGGCGGTAGACCTGAGGATCCTTTTTCTTTGTTTCCGCAAAACAGGCGGTCTCCAGCGCGCGAACATTCACGCTCTCATCCAAAAGCCGCCTTGTGCAGTGTTTTTCACAGGGTGCTTCACACAGGCGGGATACCGTCTCCGGAAACACCAGGTCATTCCGCAGCTGCCTGTAGGCACTGCTGAAACGGCCGCCCTTCATCTTGTCGACAAAGCTTTTCACATCGACATGGAAGGGACACCCATTGATGCAGGAGGCCGGCTGTCCGCGAAAACAGCCCTTTGCATAGGACAATGCCTTGTTTTTATCCATGATCGGTCGACTCCTCCCTCTGTCCGCAGCGCGGACGCCGAAGACTCTGCTTGTATATTCCTTCTGTTTCTATCATACCACAGATCCGGGCGAACATTATACTAAGTCTTGCCAGGACCCGCATATGGCCTGGGCCGTCTCTTGCCGTACAGCGGAGACGCAGACGCGCACAATGGGAGTTGCTTACGCCCCGTGCGCGTCGCGTCAAGAACGCCGAGGCGTTCTTTAACTTATACAGCTTTCTTATATGGATAAAAAAGGGGCCGGCCGCAATGGCCGGCCCCTCTCAGACGGTTGTCTGTATTACATGGGGTTATTGATGATCTCCTGCAGCTCATCCTCGAACTCTGTGCCGAAGAAGTAGGGCTCGGGCTTGAGTTCCTCACCTCTGGCCTTTGCCTCGAGAGCAGCTTTGATCTTCTCGGGACGGGCGGGCTCGTCGTAGATCCGCACGCCGGCCGCATCTGCGATACCGTTGATAACGGATACATGTCCGCTGGCCTGGAAGGTCTCGGAGCATCCGGAGGAACCAAACGGGGTAAGTGCCGGATCACGCGGAGTCTCGACATAGATGACATTGAAATCATCCGGGATATCCAGGATCGTGGGCACGCCGCAGACCAGGATGTTCTTGTCCTTCTGGACATCGAAGTAATCCTCGGAAAGAGCGATTCCGATGCTGTGGGAGGATCCGCCGAAGGCCTGGCCGTCAACCGCCAGCTTATTTCCGATCTTACCGACATCGGCAACGACCGTGAAGCGAACGACGGTAGCTTTGCCGGTCTCAGGATCGACCTCTACCTCAGCAAGGTTCAGACCATACATGTAGGCACCGCGGGCCTCGCCCTGACCTGCATTGGGATCCGGCTCGTGCATACCGGTGTTGAAGTAATCGGCATGGCCGGTGTACTTCACCTCGATATTCTCTGCCTTCATCTCATCGTAGGTACGGTAGGTGCCGTCCTCCTTGCGCATCGCATCCATCAGCTTGTTACAGCCGTTGATGGCGGCAAGACCATACATGATATGGGAACGGCTGCCGGCAGCAACACCGGTATCCGGGCAGGTCTTGGTATCGCCCATGACCACACGGATCTGCTCCGGCTTGACGCCAAGCGGCTCCAGAGCCTTTGTGGTAAGGGTAATAGTTCCGATATCACCACCCTGGCCCATGTCTTCCCAGGTGTTATATACGGTGAAGGTGTTGTCGGGATTGAGCTCGATGTACATATCTGCACTATCGATGCCGCCCAGCGTACACTGGAATCCGCCAAAGGCTACGCCAACGCCGGCCAGCTTGCCCTCTGCCTTCTTGGCAGCGGCTTCTGCTTTGTACTTCTCATAGACCGGGCGTGCCTTCTCGAACATCTCCTTCATGGGATACTCTTTGTAAAGCTCACCGTAGATAGCCTTCTCACCCTCTTCGACCAGGTTGTTGTATCTGAACTCGAAGGGATCGATGCCCATCTTGCGGGCAAGCATATCCATCAGCGCCTCACTCTGTGCGTATGCCTCCGGAGAACCAAAGCCTCTGTAGGCAACGCCATGGCTGTGGTTGGACAGCACCATACGGCCAAGGCCCTTTGCATGGGGCAGGCTGTAGCCATGATACGGCAGACGGATCATAGCCGGAAGCTCAAGGTCTGTCTGGTTGACATAGGGGCCGGTATCCATGACACTATCCCACTCAGCGGCAACGAGCTTGCCGTTCTCATCACAGGCCAGACGAGCGTTGTGATAGGAAGAGGTTCTCTTGCCGGAGAAGTGCATGAACTCCTCATAGCTCATGGTAAGGGCACAGGGGCGGTCCAGATTCTGTACAGCAGTGGCTACGATAGCATAGCTGCCGGTGTAGACCGAGGAACCAAAGCTTCCGCCGACCGGGTTGGTGATCACACGGATCTTCTCGGGGGGCAGGCCGATGCCGCCGGCGATATAGCCTCTGACCTGATAGGTGGCCTGGGCCTTACACTGGATCGTCATGTTGCCTTCGGTATCCCAGTAAGCCTGAACGGTGTCGGGCTCGATGGGCATATGCGGCTCATGCTGGGTGTGGAAGCTGCCTTCCACGGAGCAGTATGCGTCGTCGATAAACTCGGATGCATCTCCCTCGCCATGGAACATGGGGATGGTCAGCATCTGGTTTGGAGTACCCGGGAAGATCTGCATAGCGCCGGGAGCGACAGACTCCAGAGCGGTCATGTAAGCCGGGAGAACCTCCAGGTTCTGTTTGACCTTCTTTGCAGCCGCACGGGCCTGCTCGCGGGTCTCTGCGCAGACAACAGCCACAACGTCACCGCGGCGGTAGATCTTTCCGCCGTTGATGATGGGCATGTCATTGCCGTTACCCTTGGTACGCGGATTGAACATCGGGTTGGGCATCACATTGGTGCCCTTGACATCCTTGGCCGTCAGAACCTTGATGACACCAGGCATAGCCTCTGCCTCAGAGGTATCGATACTGATGATGTTGGCGTGAGCAACCTCGGACTGGACGATTGCCAGCTGGACGGTGCTCTTGGGCATCTGCTTGATCAGGTCATCGCCGTAATCAAATACGCCGCAGGCCTTGGAAACAGCAGTGGGACGGGGCATGTTGGATCCATAGACATCCTCACCCTCGTTCTTGTAGATGATATCCTCCATGGCAGCCTCGCCGCGCATGACCTTTGCTGCCTCCATGACAGCATCTACGATCTGCTTGTAGCCGGTGCAGCGGCAGATGTTGCGGTTCTGGTAGAACCACTCACGGACCTCTTCACGGGTCGGGGAAGGATTCTCTGTCAGCAGGGCGTATGCAGCCACGATAAAGCCGGGCGTACAGAAGCCGCACTGGATGGCACCGCAGGTAACGAAAGCCTGCTGAATGGGATGCAGGTGATTGGGAGTACCGATACCCTCGATCGTTGTGATCACAGAATTTTCCGGAACAGCCTTCATCTTCCTGGTACAGGAACGGGTAAGCTTTCCGTTAAGGATAATGGAACAGGCACCGCAGACACCGGTTCCGCATCCGATCTTTGTGCCAGTCAAACCGATCCGGCGAAGGCACTCAGCCAGGGAGTCTGTCTCGGGATCATACACGAATACACGCGGTGATCCATTGACGACCAGGTATTTTCTATCGAGTTGCTGCATATAGTCTTTACCTCCTTCATGTTTCTTATATCAAGGCCCATTCATTCTTTGGCCTTAATTGCGTATGATTTTTCGTAGAGAGCCCTAAGACTCATTCCTCCTCAAGGATCTCCTCAAGAATATCGCAGGCTGAACTGATGACGTCCGGGCATTTAGCCATCAGGTTCTGTGCATAGATCTCGGCCGTTTCCTCCGGATCCGCAAAGGATTTTCCCAGGATCTCCCGGCAGAGAATAGAGCCGTGCCGCTCGGCAAAGCGGCTGTTGAATTCCTTGACTTTACCTTCCAGATTCCTGATCTGCTCCATCGACGGATCATCGCTCCAGCCATGCTCCAGGGATAACGCCAGATTTGCACCGATCACAGCACCGCAGGTGCCGCCATAAAAGCTGCCGCCGCCAAAAGAGCTGGCAAGCTGCAATGCAAGTTCCTCATCCACACCCAGTTCAGGTGCAAAATGGGCAAACACACACTGGGAACACATATATCCCTTTCCCGCAAGTTCACCGGCCTTCTCGACCGTCATTTTCCCTTCACTGAATTTCATTCTTTTTCCCTGTTTTTCAAAAAATACAAAATGTCAAATATGTTACCTGATAATAGACTAACACTTTGCCGGCAAATGCGTCAACTTACACAAAAATAGAAGTAGCTTTTCCTAATTATTCGTGTTTTTGCCGTTTTTCAGGCGTATAATCGAAAGAAAAGAGCACTTTGCAGAAAAAAGACATTCAGGAGTGCACCGGCATTTTCTTCAATGGCCATGCAGATCCTTCCGGAAATATCGAAGGGTCTGCCGCCTGCAAAGCCGTGCATCTTTATGGAGAACAATATGAAAGAAAAGAGAACCATATATCTGCTGCGCCATGCCACACCCTATGCCGAAGGGGAAGCCGTGCGCTGCCTGGGCCGCAGTGATCTGCCGCTGTCAACAGAGGGCATACGCCAGGCCGGGCAGCTGGCGGACTATTTTAAGGATAAAGGCCTTTCTGCACTATACAGCAGCCCCCGAAAACGCTGCTTACGTACAGCTGCTGCCATCGCCAGGGCTGCCACTCTTCCCCCGCCGGTGGTGCTAGCGGACCTGGAGGAGCTGGATGCCGGACTCTGGGACGGACTGACCTTTGCCGAGATCAGGGAAAAATACCCCCAGGAATATGCAAGGCGCGGGAGAGACATTGCCCATATCCCGCCGCCGGGCGGAGAGTCCTTTGCCGAGGCAGGCGCTAGATTTTCCCGCTGCCTGGAGCAGATCCTTGCCGAAAGCCAGGGCGATATTGCCATCGTCTCTCACGCCGGTGTGATCCGTGCCTTTGTCTCCTCCCTCCTGTCCATGGACATAAACGATCTGCTTACACTGCCCCAGCCCTATGGCGGCATTACGATGCTTTCGTATGACGGCAGCCATCTTTCGGCAGAAAGGGTCGGTTACAAACCGGAGAGTTTTTTTGACGAAGAAGAGATCCGTATCCTTTACCGGAAATTTGATACGCCGCAGCCGGTGCAGGAACACATGCAGGCAGTGGACCGCTATCTGGATGAGCTGCTTCGCGCCCTTCCCGGCAATTATGACGCAAGACGGCTCCATTGCGCCGCCATGGTGCACGATGCTGCCCGCACGCAGCATCGCCATGCTGATGTCGCTGCCGACGCGCTGGAGAAAGCCGGTTGGCCAAAGATCGCCCATCTGGTCAGAGTCCACCAGAGTCCGGAGCCTTGGGATGCTTCTGCCCTGACCGAGGCAGATCTGCTGTTTTATGCCGATAAACGGCTGGCCGGAACAGAGCCGGTAAGCATTGAGGAGCGCTTCGCCAGAAGCCTTGAGAAATGCAAAACGCCGGAGGCTCTGGAGAACCACCGGCGCATGCTGGAAAAAACACGTTCAATTGAACAGAAAATCAATCAGAAAATAAATGAGCGGATCCCCGTTATTCCGGAAGGACATCCTCGATCAGTACCTTAAGTCGTCCTCCGCAGGCCATCATGTCATACTGGGAAACATCCCCGGTCAGATCCAGCTCCAGCAGCTTGTAGCGGCCGGTGCCGATGAGGGAAACTGCCTCGCGAATCACAGCGGCTTCGCCCATGCCTCCGCCCACACTGCCAAAAATGGTGCCATCCGGATATACCCCCATCTTTGCACCGGCGCCGCGGGGCGTGGAGCCGTCTGCTTCGACCACCGTGGCCAGTGCCATCGGTCCTTCGGCCCTGGCGATCTGCTCCAGGACAGAGCGCTCTGCGTCGGACTCGATGCAGAAGCGGTCCGGGCCGCTGTGCTCTGCCAGACGCCGGTAAGCGATCACCTCCGCAATGATCGATATTGCGATCTCCTCCGGTGTCACTGCGCCGATATTCAGCCCGATCGGTGTACAGATCGCATGCAGCCGCTCTTGGTCAAACCCTTCTTCCGCGAGCTGCGCAAGCTGTGCGGATACGCGGCGGCGAGAGCCGATCATGCCCAGATAGGCCGGCATCGTCCCCGGAATGATGGTACGCACACAATCCGCATCATATTTGTGCCCGTGGGTAATGATCACAACATAGTCAAATGCTGAAATGGCAAGGCTGGCGATCCCCTCAGGATAGGGAGCGCATACGACCTGCGCCGCCATGGGGAACCGCTCCTTCGTGGCAAACGCCTCACGGTCATCCACTACACAGACCTGCAGGCCGCACATGGCCCCAAGCTTCGCCACAGGCAGCGCGATATGACCGCCGCCCAGGATGATCAGACGTTCCGCAGGCAGAAACGGCTCGGTGATCCGCGTTCCGCCATCCACGATCACTGCCTCTGCCCGCGCCACATTTCTTCCTTTGCGGTCAACAGATGCCACAACCTCCGTCAGGCAGCGCCGCATATCTTTTTCCAGACTTCCCTCTGCTGCCGCAAGCTCCGTCAAAAGAGCGACAGACTGCTTTTCCGTCAGTTTGCGGACGATTTCCTTGTAATAATTCTGCATCGATATCCCCCCTTTTATCTTATTCCAAAAACCAATCTCCAAAATATTCTTCATACAGACGCCCCGCTTCCTCACGTACCGCGTCTGCATAGTTCTCATACAGCGCCAGCAGCCTTTTTCCGTCGGCCGTCAGATGACTGCGCCGTTTGCCGGCTCCGCCCTGGCTGCGTTCGATCAGCGGCCTTTTCAGCTGCGATTCCAGCATCCGGATCGCATTCCAGCAGCTGGAATAAGACATCTGCACCCGGGCGCAGGCACTGCGAACGGATCCTGTCTCCTCGATCTGGTGAAACAGCTTCGCCAGACGGCTGTCAAAAAAAGGCTTCTCCCTCACAAGAGCGATATCCACGACGGGGCGGACCAACTGCGCATTGTGGTAGCGCAGGAGCTCAGCATAATCCTCGGGCGTGTCAGCATCATGCAGGATCCCCCGGTCATCCACAGGAACAGCGGCGTTCTCTGCACCGCTGCGCTCCAGAGCACCGCGAAGCCCGTCCCTGCCGGGATCTGAAAGGATTTTCTCGATCAAAGAGCCGCCGATCAGGATGGGATGGCCCTGCTCCCCATCGCAGACAGGGACCGCAAGCTCTGCATCGACATCCAGGAGGCTCCGCACCGTGGCCGCCGTGAACAGCGGGATGTCCACCGGGGTAAACAGGACACGGTCACATTTGTCCCGGATATAGGCAAGCCCAAGACAGGCAGATTCAAACATAGTGGTCGTCTCGTAGCGCTCATTGCGCAGAAAGACGATCCCGTGGTTGGCCAGATGCCGCTCAAGGGCCGCTGCATTAAAGCCGGTAACCATAACGATCTCCGTCACCCCGCACTGCTGCAGCGTGGCGACCACCCGCTCCGCTATGGAGATGCGGCCGATATTGAGCATCGGTTTAAAATCTCCCATCCGCGAGGACATACCCGCGGCTACGATCACAGCACCCGTTCGCATAAAAACTCCTCCGCATTCTATGCATCCTATGTCATGCATGGTTCATGCATGCTGATCCATACATGCTGATCCGTGCATGCTGATCCGTGCATGCTGATCCGTGCATGCTGATCCGTGCATGCTGATCCGTGCATGCTGATCCGTGCATGCT
>OCTX012233803.1_pt1 | contig 19657 bp, 17 predicted proteins | sample 1539691 | NCBI WGS metagenome assembly OCTX01 (sample SAMN02144231, study PRJEB22623) | gut metagenome | biome: sheep rumen | host: Ovis aries | place: New Zealand
GTACAGCTCTCCGCCGGCCACAAGCGCGAACAACTCGACAAGTGCATCGCCGCCTTCGTCAAGGTCGGCAAGGAACTCGGCGTGCTGAAATAGCACGCCAAGGTTTTCCCCCCTTGCGGCGTGCTGAAATAATACGAAGCACGCCAAGGTTTTTTCCTTGCGGCGTGCTGAAATAATACGAAGCACGCCAAGGTTTTCCCCTTGCGGCGTGCTGAAATAATACGAAGCACGCCAAGGTTTTCCCCTTGCGGCGTGCTGAAATAATACGAAGCACGCCAAGGTTTTTCCTATTGACTTATATGATTATTCCGGGTCGTACCACCAACGCCCTGCAAGGGCAGTAAGCCTGTCAGCCCAGGGCATCGCCTTGGGCTATGGGCCTACTGCCCTTGCAGGGCTGGTTCGTGGTTAAAAGCTATTGGTCGTCAGTTGCCGTTTTCGGCAAGGAACTTGATGCGGACGAGTTTGATTTCCTCCTCGGTGTATTCGTCCTCGTCCTCGGCAAACTCGTCGAGGGCGTCATCGACGTTGTTGTCCTCCGCCTCACGGAAGTAGTCGTAGATGTCCTGCATGTGGTCGTCGTCCATGACCTCGCGGATGTAATAGTCGAGGTTGAGCTTCGTGCCGCTATCTACGATGGTGTAGATCTCGTCGAGCAGTTCGCTCAGGGTGAGTCCTTTGGTCTTGGCGATTTCTTCGAGGTCAACCTGACGGTCGATGGCAAGGATGATGCTGACCTTGTCGGCACTTTTGTTGACGAGGGTACGCACGCGGAAGTCCTCGAAGCGGTCAATCTCGTTCTCCTCGCAATAGCGTGCGATGAGCTGGCAGAACTCGGCGCCGTAGCGGTTGGCCTTGCCTTCGCCCACGCCCTTGATGTTCTTCAGTTCCTCGATGGTGGTGGGGTAGGATGTCGCCATGTCTTCGAGCGAAGGGTCCTGGAAGATGACGTAGGGCGGCAGGTCCTTGCGGCGTGCCACGTCGCGGCGCAGCTCCTTGAGCATGGCAAAGAGCGTCTCGTCGAGCACCGACGTGCCTTCGCCCATAGCGTCGTTGAAGTCGTCGAACTCGCGGTCCTCGGTGATGTAGAAAGGCTCCGGCTCCTTCATGTAGGCGTGTCCCTGCTCTGTGATGCTGAGCAGGCCGTAGTTCTCGATGCCTTTCTCTATGTAGCCCGATATCATGGCTTGGCGGATGACGGCATTCCAGAAAGGAGCCTCGTGTTCGTCGCCCTCGCCAAAATAGCTGAGCTGTTCGTGGCGGTGTGCCAGGATGTCGTCTGTCTCGTTGCCGAGGAGGATGTCGATGATGTACTGCGTCTTGAAGCCTTCCTTGACGGCATTGATGACGTTCAGCACGAGCGACAGTTCGCCGGCAGCCTCCACTCTCTCGCGCGGATGCAGGCAGTTGTCGCACTTGCCGCAGTTGTCGGGTTCGTATTCCTCGCCGAAGTAGTGGAGCAGGAACTTGCGACGGCAGACGGACGTCTCGGCGTATGCTGCCGTCTCCTGCAGCAGCTGACGGCCAATGTCCTGTTCCGAAACGGGCTTGCTCTGCATGAACTTCTCGAGCTTGCGCAGGTCATTGGGCGAGAAGAAGGTCAGGCAGAAGCCTTCGCCTCCGTCGCGTCCGGCGCGTCCCGTCTCTTGGTAGTACCCTTCCAGGCTCTTGGGTATGTCGTAGTGGATGACGTAGCGCACGTCGGGCTTGTCAATGCCCATGCCGAAGGCGATGGTCGCCACGATGACGTCGATGCGCTCCATGAGGAAGTCGTCCTGCGTGGCGGCTCTTTCGGCTGTCTCCATGCCTGCATGGTAGGCACGTGCTGCAATGTTGTTGGTGCGCAGAATCTCTGCCAGTTCCTCCACGCGGCGACGGCTCAGGCAGTAGATGATGCCGCTCTTGCCCTTGTTCTGAAGCACGAAGCGGGTGATGTCCTTATCCACGTCCTTCGTCTTGGGACGTATCTCGTAGTAGAGGTTCGGACGGTTGAACGAACTGCGGAACTCCGTGGCGTCGGGGATGCCGAGGTTCTTCTTGATGTCGGTTCGCACCTTGTCGGTAGCCGTGGCGGTCAAGGCGATGATGGGTGCCCTGCCTATCTGTTCGGCCAGGGGGCGGATGTTGCGGTACTCGGGGCGGAAATCGTGTCCCCACTCGGAGATGCAGTGCGCTTCATCTACGGCATAGAAGGAAATCTTCGTCTTGCCAAGGAAGCGGATGTTCTCCTCCTTGTTCAGCGATTCGGGTGCTACGTAGAGTAGCTTGGTGCGTCCTTCGGCAACGTCTTGTTTCACCATGTCAATCTGTCCCTTTGAGAGGGAAGAGTTGAGATAGTGTGCTATGCCGTCGTCGTCGGTGAGCTGCCGAATGGCATCCACCTGGTTCTTCATCAGCGCGATGAGGGGAGAGACAACGATGGCCGTGCCCTCGCTGATGAGTGCGGGCAACTGGTAGCAGAGCGACTTGCCGCCGCCTGTAGGCATGAGTACGAAGGTGTCCTTGCCGTCGAGCAGGTTGCGGATGATGGCTTCCTGGTCGCCTTTGAAGGAATCGAAGCCGAAGTAATGCTTTAGCTGTTCTGTCAGGTTTATATCGGTCATTTAGGTGGTATTAGAACAATGCTTTAGACAAAGATACAACTATTTGCTCAAACCACCAAACAAATTCGATTAAAAAACAGCGGATGGTTTCATTTTTTCGTTTCTTTCTATCTGCTCTTCGGCATACTGGCGCGTAATGGTGAGTTCCTTGACCTGTTCCGAGGGTGCGTTGTACTGTGCTTCTGTCATGATGGTTTCCATGATGGAGCGCAGTCCTCGTGCGCCGAGCTTGTACTCTACGGCCTTATCGACGATGTAGTCGAGGGCCCCTTCCTCGAAGGTGAGCTTGATGCCGTCCATGGCGAAGAGCTTTATCTGCTGCCGCACGAGCGAGTTCTTGGGCTCGGTCAGTATGCGGCGGAGTGCTTCGCGGTCGAGAGGGTTGAGGTGGGTCAGCACGGGCAGTCGGCCAATGATTTCGGGAATGAGTCCGAAGCTCTTGAGGTCTTGGGGCACGATGTACTTCATCAAGTCCTTCGTGTCGATGCGCTGCTGGTTCTGGATGCTGTCGTAGCCGACTACGTGTGTGTTGAGCCGCTGTGCTATCTTGCGCTCTATGCCGTCGAAAGCACCGCCGCAGATGAAGAGGATGTTGCGTGTATCGACGTGGATGTAGTCCTGGTCGGGATGCTTTCTGCCGCCTTTTGGCGGGACGTTGACAATGGAGCCTTCGAGCAGCTTGAGCAGTCCCTGCTGTACGCCTTCGCCGCTTACGTCGCGGGTGATGCTGGGATTGTCCTGCTTGCGTGCTATCTTGTCTATCTCGTCGATGAAGACGATGCCTCGTTCTGTTGCGGGCAGGTCGTAGTCGGCCACTTGCAGCAGTCGGGTCAGGATGCTTTCCACGTCTTCGCCCACGTAGCCTGCCTCGGTGAAGATGGTGGCATCCACGATGGTGAAGGGCACGTTGAGGAGCTTGGCGATGGTGCGTGCCATGAGGGTTTTTCCTGTGCCTGTGGCTCCCACCATGATGATGTTGCTCTTCTCGATCTCTACGTCGTCGTCCTCGGGCTGTGAGAGGCGCTTGTAGTGGTTATATACGGCAACGGAGAGGTATCGCTTGGCGCTGTCCTGTCCGATGACGTACTGGTCGAGGAAGGCTTTGATGTCGCGTGGCTTGGGGATGTCGTGCATGTCGAGCCCTGTGCCGGGCTTCTTGTGGGCTTTCCCAGCGGTGTTCTCGCTGATGATCTGTTCTGCCTGCCGGACGCAGTCGTCGCAGATGAAGCCGTTCATTCCGGTCAGCAACAGTGCCACTTCGTCCTCGCTCCGTCCGCAGAAGGAGCAGCGGTTCTTGCGTTTTACCATTATTATATTATAGGATTGGAGGAAATGAAGGATTGATTCTTCGGTGCGAAGGGTCAGTCTTCCTTTCTTGTCATTACGCGGTCAATCATGCCGTACTCTTGTGCCTCTTGTGCTGTCATCCAGTAGTCGCGGTCGCTGTCGGCCCAGACTTTGTCGAAGTCGGTGTGGGAGTGTTCGGCGATGATGGTGTAGAGTTCCTTCTTGAGCTTTTGGATTTCGCGGGCTGTTATCTCGATGTCGCTGGCCTGTCCTTGTGCTCCGCCCATAGGCTGGTGTATCATGACGCGGCTGTGCCTGAGTGCGCTGCGCTTGCCTTCCTTGCCGGCCACGAGGAGCACTGCTGCCATGCTGGCTGCCATGCCTGTGCAGATGGTGGCTACGTCGCTGGAGACGAACTGCATCGTGTCGTAGATGCCGAGTCCTGCGTGTACGCTTCCGCCGGGGCTGTTGATGTAGATGCTGATGTCCTTGCCCGGGTCTGCGCTGTCCAGGAAGAGGAGCTGTGCCTGTAGGGTGTTGGCGGTGTAGTCGTCAATCTGTGTGCCGAGGAAGATGATGCGGTCCATCATGAGTCGGCTGAAGACGTCCATCTGTGTGACGTTGAGCTGTCGTTCCTCGAGGATGTACGGGTTGAGGTACTGGCCTTGCGTGCCGAGGGCGCGGCTGATGTCGCGGTTCTGCATGCTGACGACGTCGTCGAGCACCATGCTGCTGAGGCCGAGATGCTGTGTGGCGAACTTGCGGAATTCGTTGTTCATGTCAGTCTTTCTTTTCTGTCAGTTTGCGGAACTCTTCCATTGTGACTTCCTTCACCTTCAGCGTTACGGCTTCCTTGGCCTTGGCTGCGAGCTTGTTCTCGACGGTGCGTTCCACGAGTCCTTGTGCCTGCTGCTCGTTCTTGAGCATTTCGGCGGCGTAGTTGGTGATGGACTCTTCGGGGAGGTTTATCATGCCGTACTGTGCGAACTGGATGCGTGTGTAGGTCTTGGCGGTTTCGAGTACGTCTTCGTGCTCCACTTTCACTTCCAGCTGGTCGCAGATTTGTTCCTTGGCGAGGTGCCAGAGCAGCTCGGGCAGTGTCTTCTCGAAGTTGTCCTCGACGTACTCTTCGCCCTTTTCTGCGTTGCGGAGCTTCATGAATCGCTTGAGGAGTTCTTCGGGGAACTCAACCTTGCCGATGCGGTTCAGGACGTAGCTGCGCAGGTCCTGTGTGAACTGGTATTCGGATTCGCTGGCGAAGTTCTTCTTGATGTCGTCCTTGATGAACTGGCGGAACTCTTCCTCGCTCTTGACGACGTCCTTGCCGAGCATCTTGTCGTAGAGCTCCTGGCTGAGCTTGGCGGGCTCGAAGCGCATGATTTCTGTTATCTGGAAGCTGAAGTCGGAGGTGACGGCTTCTGCCTCTTCCTTCGTGATGTGGAGCAGGCTGGCGAGCTCTGTGGCGCTGCCGTAGGCTTTGGCGGGATTGAAGGTGATGACGTCGCCGAGCTTTGCGCCCTCGAACTTAGCCTTCTCCTTGTCGTCCTTCATGTATTCGGGCAGCATGACTGCGTCCTCTACGCTGATGCCGCCTTCCAGGGTGTTGTTCTTGTCGTCCAGCTGTGCGATGGTTCCCTTCACCATGTCGCGTGCCTCGTAGCTGTCTGCCTTGACGTGCTGTCCGCCTCGCTGACAGTAGCTCTGCACTTGCTGCTCGACGAGTGCGTCATCTACCTTGATGTCGTAGTATGTGAGTTTATCTTTCTTCGAGAGCTTGGCGTCGAACTCTGGAGCGAGTGCGATGTCGAAGGCGAAGGTGAAGCTGTCCTGGGTCTCGAAGTTCATGGCCGGAGTCTTCTCTTCGTTGGGCATGGGCTCTGCCAGCATGTTGATTTTGTTCTCGCGGATGTACTTGTTGATTTCTGTGCCGAGGAGCTTGTTGATTTCCTCTGCTTTGATTTCGGTGCCGAAGCGCTTCTGTATCAGCGATGCGGGCACTTTTCCGGCGCGGAACCCCGGCAGGCTGGCTTTCTTGCTGAAGTCCTTGAGGGCGGTTTTTACCTTGTCTTCGTAGTCGGCTTTCTCGATGTTCAGGGTGAGCAGGGCGCTCACCTTGTCGATGTTTTCAAATGAAATGTTCATGATGATTCTTTTGTCCTTTTTATTTTTTGCGGGTGCAAAGGTACGAAAAGGAGGGCGAATTACCAAATTTATTCAAGTATTTCCGTGCCTTCTTGCGTTTCTTGTATCGTATGTCGGGCGTATCGTGTTTTGTCTGTGGACATTTTCCGGTGTCGGGGCACACATGTGTCGGGAGCGGACCCGACGCGATGTGTTCGTTGCTTCATCGCGAACAAGCAATTGCTTCATCGCGATGAAGCAATTACTCCATCGCGATGAAGCAATCAACACGACGGTGTGCCTGTCCCCGAGGACTGCGGTCAATAGGGTAGGGGGGTGAGGTCTTCTCCGCTGTCGGGTGTGAAGGGGATGCCGAGCAGGGCTGCGATGGTGGCGGCGAACTGTTTGGTGTAGTAGGGTCCGCACTCGGATGTCTCGCCCTTGGGCTCTATGCCCTTGCCCCAGGCCATGAACCATGTTGCCTCGGAGCCTTTGGTGCTGCTGCCGTGGCCGGACCACTCGCCGGCGAAGCCGCGTCCGTGGTCGCAGGTGACGAGATAGACGGTCTTGCCGCGATAGAAGCGGTCGGACTCCAGTGCCTGGTAGATGTCGCGGATGAAGGCGTCGGTGCCGCGTGCGGCATCGAGATAGAGGTCGTACTTGCGGGCGTGTGCCCACTCGTCGCAGTCGCCGAAGGAAATCCACATCACCTTCGGGTGGTCGCCCAGCAGCGTCTCCAGGGCAAAGGCGTAGGTGAAGGCGTCGAAGTGCTCGCTGCCCCAATAGTGCGGCATACCGTCCAGCATCCTTTGTGCCAACTTCAGCTGCGGTGTCTGCTTGCGTGCGACGTTGGGTTCGTAGGAGACGCAGGCGGGAATGCCGGCCTGCTCGTTGTGGATGGCGAAGCGCGTGGATTTCCAAGAGCCGTACATGACGACGCTGCCCTTGTAGCGCGGGTCCTGGTTGGCAGCCTCCAGGACGTTGCGGTGCGGGTTGTTGACGGGGTCGTTGCCCTTGATGGCATCATCGACCATGCCCGTCATCATCTCGCTGTAGCCGGGATAGGAGATGTTGGTCTTGTTGGCCAGCTGCATCATGCTGTTCTTGTCGCGGTTGCCGATGAGGATGCCTTTCCTGGCAACGGTGCCCCAGGTGAAGGGCATCAGTGCCTCGCGCCGCTCCTCGGGCGTGGAGCGCCAGTAGGTCTGCTGGTACTGCTTGGTGTTGCGCACAAGCTTGGAGTCGGTCAGGAGGTTCTCTTCCGCTCCGGAGAAGACTTCCTGCCAGCGCAGGCCGTCGATGGTGATGATGACAAGGCGTGTGTCCTTGCCGCCTTTGGCGAAAAGCACCAGGGGCAGCAGGGAGAGAAGGGTAAGGATGAAACGTTTCATGGTAGTTTGATTTGGTTTGTGCCTGTCAGCTCACAGGCAAAACATGGTTAATGGGTTGATGATTTCTGTTATTTATTATGAGAACAATTGTTTCCTAAAGTAGTCGATAGCTTGCTTCAGAGGGGTTAAGTCGTTTTTGATGATATCAAAGGCAGCTTCGGGGTCAACATCAAAATAATGAAGGGCAATGACATCCCTTACTCCCATAACTCCCTTCCAGTCTATGGACGGATAGGTGGGAAGAAGCTTCCTGTCTGTCAGCTTGTCCAAGGTCTTCACGCTCTCCCCAAGGGCTATCAGCATCATGGAGCGTACGCCATAGTGTTCATCAAGGTACTGGTGTACGGAACGTAACTTTTCTATGGTCAAGCCTTTGTCTAACATAATCCTTTTGGGAGGAAAACAGATGGTTTGCGTTGCAAAGTTAGCGATTTAACCTTTAAGAACAAAGAAAAACAAGGAAAAGTTTGGATGATGTGACAAAAAGGAACTACCTTTGCAGATGTGAAACCAGTAAACAACGCACTACATACATGAAAAAGACACAAATCCTGACTCCTGTTGCCCTTTGGCTGCTGTCCGCATCGATGTGGGCCGGCAAGCCCGCGACAGCCTCCGGCAACGCCCAGGCCCCCGAAGAGATGGTGGCCTACCTGTTCACCTATTTCAACAGCAACGCCCCCGAGGACGAGCAAATCTGCTATGCCCTGAGCGACGACGGCTTCAACTATACGCCGCTGAACCAGGGCTGGCCCGTCATAGAGAGCGACACCATCGCCCTGACACAATGCGTGCGCGACCCCCACATCCTGCGCTGCGAGGACGGCAAGACCTTCTACATGGTGGTGACCGACATGCGTTCCTCCCTGGGATGGGCCAGCAACCGCGGAATGGTGCTCCTCAAGTCGGACGACCTCATCCACTGGCAGCACTCCGCCATCAACTTCCCCACCCGCTACACAAAGACCTGGAAGAACGTCATCCGCGTCTGGGCCCCCGAGACCATCTACGACCGCAAGGCCGGCAAGTACATGGTGTTCTATTCGCTGCGGACCAGCGACCCCGACTCCTACGACAAGATATACTACCAGTATGCCAATGCAGACTTCACCGACCTGGAGGGCGAACCCAAGTGGCTCTTCGATGCCGGCAATGCCACCATCGACGGTGACATCGTCTTCAACGAAGCCGATCAGCTCTACCACCTCTTCTACAAGCAGGAGTCCGGCAGGGGCATCTATCAGGCCGTCGCCAAGAATCTCACCGACAGATGGCAGATGATTGAAGGCAACGTGGAGCAGACAAGGGAAGCCGTGGAAGGCGTCGGCGTCTGCAAGACCATCGACGGCAAGTCGTGGATCATCATGTATGACTGCTACGGCAACCACCACTACCAGTTCTGCCGCTCCGAGGACCTGAAGACCTTCCAGTTCGTACAGAACACCGAGACCAAAGGCAAGTTCACGCCGCGCCACGGCACCATCATCCCCATCACGCAGGCAGAGAAGGACCGTCTGCTGAAGGCTTTCCCCAACCACAAACAGCCCATCCTCACCGGTTTCCACGCAGACCCCGAGGTGCTCTACTCGAACAAGACGGACAAGTACTACGTCTATAGCACCACCGACGGCACTCCCGGCTGGGGAGGTCACGACTTCAGCGTCTTCTCCTCGACGAACCTCACGGACTGGACCGACGAGGGCAAGATGCTCGACGTGAAGGGAGACCAGGTGAAGTGGGCCGTGGGCAACGCCTGGGCACCCGCCATCATCGAGGTGCCGGAGAAAGGCGGAAAGTCCAAGACGCAGCAGGACTACAAGTACTTCTTCTACTATTCTGCCCACAATCCTCAGTCGAACCGCAAGGAGATAGGCGTGGCCGTGAGCGACAGCCCGACAGGTCCTTTCGTCGATAGCGGCTCCCCCATCATTACCGACGCTGACCGCCCCGAAGGGGTGAAAGGCGGACAGGCAATCGACGTCGATGTCTTCCGCGACCCCAAGAGCGGCAAGTACTATATCTACTGGGGCAACGGCTTCATGGCCGGAGCCGAGCTGGACGCCGACATGAAGACGATAAAGCGGGAGACCGTCACCAACCTGACACCTCAGGGCGGCACGCTGCAGACATGGGCTTTCCGCGAGGGGGCCTACGTCTTCTACCGCAAAGGAACGTACTACTTCATGTGGAGCGTCGATGACACAGGCTCCCCCAACTACCATGTATGCTACGGGACGGCCAAGTCACCCCTTGGTCCTATCAGCATTGATGCAGACAGTTACCTCGTCCTCAGACAAAAGCCGGAGGACGGAATCTATGGGCCTGCCCATAACTCCGTCCTCCAGATTCCCGGCAAAGACGAGTGGTACATCGTCTATCACCGTATTAATAAGCGTTTCCTGAGCCGTGACCCCGGCATCCATCGCGAGGTGTGCATTGACCGTCTGACCTTCGACAAGAAGGGACGCATCATTGCCGTCACCCCCACGCAGGACGGTCCGGCCCTGCCGTAGCTTTGATTGTAAGGGGGGAGTGAGTCAAGTTCCTCAGAATGCCACTTTGAGGCCGACGGTCATGGTGCTGAACTTGGGGCCGTGGCTGGTGCGGAGGACGGGGAAGGGGTTATACTTGTAGTAGATGCCGACGTGGTGGATGATGATGTCTGCGCCGATGCCGACGGAGAAGCGGTTCTGGTGCACGTTGCCTGCCGTCAGCTTCTGCTCTTCGCCGTTCATGTAGTAGCGTGTCTTGAGCGAACCGTACGGGGTGAAGTACAGTTCGGGGCCTATGCCGAGGGTTATGTGTTTGCCCAGGCCGTAGTAGTACTTGACGGGGAGGGAGAGGCTAAAGGTGTGGATGCGGCTGAACTTGGGCTCGGTACCTTCGGGATAGTCCTGCATGGAGATGATGCCTTGCTCGTCCTTCTGAAACTGCTTGAAGCCGGTGACGCGGTAGTTGCGCCAGTCGAACCCCAAGCCGATGCCCACGAAGCTTTTCCTGCCGATGCGTGTCTCCAAGCTGACGACGTCGCCCCATTCCAGCTCGAAGGACTGCCCCATGTCGATGTCAACATCCTTTGCCTGACCTACGCCGGCGATGAAGCCGAAGGAGAAGCTGCTGCTGAACGAGAACTTCACTTCGCGGCGTGTGGCTGTTTTCTTGACCTTGAGCAGGGGCAGCTCGAAATTCCAGCCGCCTGGATGTTCGTTGTCATCGATGATGCTCGTTGCATTTACGTCCACTGCCAGCAATGCAGCGAGGCAGATGACAGATAGAGTCTTTTCCATGTTCTTTTCGTATGTTTGCTATTTCTTTTTGAATGACTTCCTGAGGTCGGCAAGTGTGGCCTTCCCTTCCATATAGACCAGGGTGATGTCGTAGTGGCTGGACTTCTCCTTGCACTGGTAGCAGATGTAGCGGTGCCGTCCCTTTTGGCTGTCGGTGAGCTGGACTATGGCGTAGTAGATGTGGCCGTTGTGGCTTTCCATCTCCATGTTGCTTTCGTCGTCGGAGATGCGTCCTTCCATGTCCATGCTGAAGAGTGCATCCGCCTTTGCCCTTTCTTTGTCGTTTGCTGCGAACTTGACGGTGTGGAGCACCTGGAGCTTGTACTGGGCGAGGTTGTCTCCCCTGACGAGGCTTTCCTCCATTTTTTCTTTGTCGATGAGTCTTCCCTCGAAGATATCGTTGATGTGCAGGCCTTGCTGTGCCTGGCAGAGGAGCAGGGAGCAGGGGGCGAGGAGCAGGATGAGGATGATGCGTTTCATGGTTCGTTGAAGAGTTGGGTGAGTTGTTCTGGTTCGTATTCGTGGCTGAATATCTCGGTGAGGGCTTCTGTGCCCAAGCGCAGGTCTGCCTGTTCCTTGTGCCAGTTGAGCAGTAGCCAGGCGGCGGTGATGCAGGCGGCAGCGGACAGGGGCCATAGGATGACTCTCAGACGGCTGGACGGCGCTCTTTCTGCCGAGAACCTGTCCAGGGCCTGCCGGCTGGGTGTGGGTTGCTTCTCTTCCAGCAGGGCGAACATCTTTGCGTAGGGAATCAGGTCCGCAGGCAGGTCCGGCGTGCTGCATAAGTACTCCCTGAGCTGCCGCAGTTCTTCCTGCGTGCTTTCGCCTTCAAGGTAACGGTTGAGGTATGTGCGTATCATTACTCTAAACTCTAAACTATGAACTATGAACTAAGAACTTCTGCAGTAGCTTCTTCCTTGCCTTCGAGAGTGCCGTGCGGACGGTCGTTTCGCTGATGCCGAGCAGTACGGCTATCTCGCTGTTCTCCATCCCGTCCTGCTGGCTCATGCGCAGGATTTGCATCTGCGCGGCGGGTAGTCCGGCGATTTGCTCTTCCAGCCACAGGGCGTTCTCCTTCTCTTCGAGCATCCATTGGGAGTCGTGGGCGGAGGTCAGTCTTATCTCGTCTTTCAGCTCCAGGGGTATGGTTTTCCTTTTGCGGAGCTTCGAGATGCAGAGGTTCTTGCAGATGGCATGCGTGAGTGCTTCGACAGAGCGTACTTCATCGAGCTGGTCCCTGACGGTCCAGAGCCTGAGCAGCGTGTCCTGCACGTTGTCCTCAGCCTCAGCCTCTTCCCCGAGGAAGCGTCGGCTTAGGGACATGATGCCGGCTCTCAGCCGGCGGGCCAGTATGCAGAACTCGTCTCTCTCCATTTGTGCTTTTGTGGCTCTCTTCTGTATATTATGACGCAGAAGGGCGTGTTTTGTTCCCGCCGAAGCGGATAATAATTGAAAACTATCCTTTATTCTCCACGGCCTGCAAGTTTCCTCATAGCCGGAGCCAAGCGTTGCGGCGGTTTGTTTCCCGCGTGGAAACAGAACGAAAGAACGTGGAGTCCCGGCCTGAGGCTTGCGGCAAACGAAAAAAGCGGACGGGGGCAGCTGTGCGATGCGTGCCTTCGTCCGCTTGTTTGGTTATGAAGGGGAAGTCGGGTTACTTTCCGAGGTCGATGCTGGCGCACCAGCCGCCGTTGCGTGCCATGTGGATAGGCAGGACGGTGCTGCTGTTGACCTTGCTCTGCTGGCGTACGTAGTCCATAGCGATGATGTGGGCGTTGACGCCGTCGGCAAAGCTCGTCATGCGATACTCCTTGCCTTCGGGCAGGAAGTCGAGCTTGAGCTGGAAGTCGCGTTCCTGGCTGTTGGTGATACCGCCGATGAACCACTTGTTGCCCTTGCGCTTTGCCGTGATGCAGTACTGTCCGGCTTCGGCCTGGAGGACGCGTGTCTCGTCCCAGTTGACGGGTACGCTGGTGAGGAAGTCGCGGCAGTCGGGCCACTGGTCGTAGCGGCAGGGGTTGTCCATGAGCATCTGCAGGTTGCTCTCGGCAAGCACGAAGATAGCCAGGTTGAAGGCTTTTGTGCCTACGCCGGCGCAGATGGGGCGGTTGCCGTGATGACGCTCGGGCTGGTAGTTGAGCATTGAGCCGGGCGTGTAGTCCATTGGTCCGACGGCATTGCGGATGAAGGGCAGCCAGACGCTATTGTCGGGCTTGCACGAGCCGTTGTATTCCATGCCGCGCACGCCTTCGTAGGTCAGCACGTTTGGATACTTGTAGTCCAGTCCGCTGGGGTGGAAGGCGCCGTGGAAATCGACGAAGATGTGGTGCTTGGCTGCTTCCTGTGCGACGCGCTCGTAGAAGTTCACCATCCACTGGTCCTGCCGGTCCATGAAGTCAATCTTCGTGCCCTTGATGCCCCACTGCTCGAACTTCTGGAAGAGGTCCATGTTATGCTCTACGGTGAGCCAGGGGAGCCACAGGATGACTCCGACGCCTTTGCTCTTGCCGTATGCAATGATTTCGGGCAGGTGCACTTCCGGATTGGTCTCGAAGGGGTTGCGTGTGTTCTTAGCCCAGCCTTCGTCGATGAGGATGTAGCCTACGCCGTTGCGTGCTGCAAAGTCGATGAAGTACTTGTAGGTGTCGAGGTTGATGCCGGACTTGAACGTTACGTCGGGCCCGAAGGGGATGCCGTTGAGCCAGTCCCAGCAGGTCTGTCCCACCTTGACCCACTCGGTGTCGCCGATGGCATTGGCGGGAGCCAGTCGCACGGGCATGACGTTTTCCGGCAGTTGCGTGTCGCTCTGGGTGATGTACATGTAGCGCCAGGGGAAGGTGCGGGTGCCGCTTGTCTTGGCAACGTAGTCGGCCTCCTTCAGGATTTTGTGGCTGCGGTCGCCTTGGTCCTCGTACTCAAGCGGGCACTTGGGCTGGATGGAGGTGAAGGCGTTGCTGCCTTCGCCGCAGGACTTGAGGAAGGTGCCGGCGTAGTCGAAGAGGTCGAACTCGGAGATGAGCACCTTTTGCTTCTGGCCCATGACGAGGATGGGCAGCTCGCTCATCTTGTCGTCGGCCTTCCATTCTTCTGACTTGACGACGGAATAGTTCTCTTCGCAGCTGGTCTTGAAGCCGCCTGCCTGCTGCAGTACGAGCCTGCTGGGAGATGCCAGCTGCCAGGTGCCTTCCTCGCCCATCACCTCGATGTCGCCCTTCAGGGCTGTGACGAAGCGGTAGGCCACGCCGTCGTCATAGACGCGCCACTCCACCTTGTAGCCTCCGCCAAAGGTGAGGGTGAGCAGGGTGTAGTTGTTCTCCACCGTGCTGAACTTCAGGGGATGGATGGGCGTGATTGTCTCGCGGACCGTTGTCACCTTCTTGCCTTTGAGGGCAGGCTTCTCGCCGAGGGTGCGGTCTCGGAGGGTCATGGCGATGCGGTTCTGCCGGAACAGCTGTTCGCCGTGGCTTTCTACATCGTAGTAGATGCGGTCGGAGACGCTGACCGTCACCTTTGTCTGTCCGTCAGGGCTTGTTGCGCTGACTTGTTTCTGTGCTTGTGCAGCAAGGCCCGACAGGAGCAGTGCTGCAAGGAAGAGTGACTTCTTCATAGCATTAGCTTGGGGTTAGTGATGAATACTGTTTTTGTTGCGGATGATTGGCAACGGTTGTTAGGCTATTCAACACGGCGTGCCCAGTCGGTTAACGCGGCACGCCGTGTTTTCTGTTGTCGCCTGTCCGTTGTTCGTCAGGCGGTTGTTTATTTAGTTGCTTCCTTCTCTATTTCCAGGAGCTCGACGGTGAAGATGAGGCAGGAGAAGGGAGGAATTTTAGCTTGCTCGCGGTCCTTGTAGGCCAGTTCCTGCGGAACGTAGATCATCCACTTGCTGCCGACGGGCATCATGCAAAGAGCTTCCGTCCAGCCCGGAATGACCTGACCAACGGGGAAGGTGACGGGCTTGTTCCTCTTGTAGGAGCTGTCGAACTCGGTGCCGTTGATGAGGTGGCCTTCGTAGTTGACCTTTACCTTGTCCTCCTTGGTGGGGATGGCTCCGGTGCCGGCAGTCAGTATCTTGTACTGCAGGCCGCTGGGAGTCACCTTCACGCTGTCCTTCTTGGCGTTGGCCTTCAGGAACTCCTCGCCTTCGATGCGGTTGGCACCGTACTTCTTCTCCATGCTGACCTTGTGGTAGTACTCCAGTTGCTTCTTGACGAGTGTCTGCGTGCTGTCCATCGTGACGGTGGTGTTCTGGCCGGTGAAGCCGTCGCGGAAGCCCTGGATGAAGAGTGCCTTGTTCAGGATGTCGGTGCTGTCGTTGGCCTGCTTGGAGGCTCCGGGATAAACCTGATTCTCCACCTGCTGGCGAATCTCGATGCCTGCCAGACGTGCCTTCTCGCGTTTGTCAGCCTCGGTGAGCGTCTGCTGCTCGAAGCCTTTCAGGAAATCTACGACGTAAGTCGTGTCGATGCCCATGCGCTGAGCCAAGTAGCCTTTCAGTCCGTTGGAGTTTGCACGACCGAAGTGGTAGCTGAAGACATCTACGCTGACCGTATCGACCACTTCAACGGGCTCTTTCGCCTTCTTATTCTTCTTGACGTTCTTCTTGGCAGCTCCTGCGCCCAGCGAGATGCAGGCGCAGAGAGCTAATAGAATGAGTTTCTTCATCTTTCTTTATTCGATTCCGAGCAGTTCAATCTTGAAAATCAGGCAAGAGTAGGGAGGCAGCTTGGCACCTCTCTCCTGTTCGCCGTAAGCCTGTTCCTGAGGAATATAGACGTTCCATGTGGAGCCGACGGGCATCTTGGTCAGAGCCTTTGTCCATCCGGGAATAACCTGATTGCAACGGAACTTGGCGGGCTCGTTCCTCTGGTAGCTGCTGTCGAAGATGGTGTCGTTGAGGAGCTTGCCCTCGTAGTTGACGGTGACGCGGCTGGTGTCGGCAGGAATGTCGCCCTTGCCCTCGGTGATGACTTCATAGTAGATGCCGTCGCCCAGCTCCTGGATGCCTTCCTTCTTGGCAATCTCGGCCATGTAGTCCTCGCACTGCTTCTTCCAGTCGCCGTACTTCTCGCTCATGACTCTGGACTTGACGGTCTTCAGCATGGTTTCGATGTTGGCGGCAGCCTCGTCGATGCTCATGAGTCCGTCCTCGCCCTTCGTGCCGGTTACGAAGCCTGCCATGAAGTTGTTCAGGCTGATGGTCTGTGTGCTGTCATCGCCGAAGACTTCATAGTTGATGCCCTTAATCATCTGCTGGCTGATTTGCTGACCAATCTGCAGACCTGCATAGTAGGCGGTCTTCTTCTTGTTGTCGCCGGCATTGACAGATTCGTTCAAGCCCTTGATGAATTCGTCGATGTAGGCAGTATCGACGTCCATGCGCTGTGTCAGGTATTCCTTCAGACCGCGCGTCTGTGCCAGGCCGAAAGCATAGCTCAGGGAATCGACGTCATTCTTCAGATTTGCCTTGGGAGTGCTGTTGGTGCAGCTACCCATGATGGCAGCTACAACAATGGCTGCCAGAATAGAAAACTTTTTCATGTCTGTTGTGTTTAATGATATGTGATATTTGTTTCTTAGCTCTAAACTCTACACTCTCCACTCTAATCAAAGAACCTTGATGAGCTCTACGTCGAAGATGAGTGTGCTGAAGGGCGGGATGCTTGCTCCGGCTCCCTGTTCGCCATAGGCCAGCAGGTAGGGGATGGTGAAGCGGAACTTGGCTCCTTCCTTCATCAGCTGCACGCCTTCCGTCCAGCCCGGGATGACCTGGTTGAGTCCGAAGTCGGCAGGCTCGCCGCGCTTGTAGCTGCTGTCGAAGACCGTTCCGTCCAGCAGGCGGCCTTCGTAGTGACAGCGTACCGTGTCGGTAGCCTTGGGGCTCTTGCCGTTGCCTTCCTGCAGCACCTCGTACTGCAGGCCGCTCTTCGTGACGGTGACTCCCTGCTTCTTGGCATTGGCATCCAGGTAGGCTTTGCCCTCGGCAATGTGCGACTGAGCCTCCTCCTTCTGCTTCTTCTGGAAATACTCCTGCAGCATTATCTGCGCCTCACGGCTCGAGAAGGCAGTCTCCTTGCCCTGCATCACGTCGCTGATGCTTCGGGCGAAGTCCTCAATGCTGAAGTTCTCGATGTTCATGCTCTTTATCTGCTGGCCGATGCCAAGACCCAAAGCATAGCTGATTTTGTCCATATAAATAAATGTTATATTAAAAATGCGCCGCAAAATTACAAAATAATCTCTAATCCCTAATCTCTAATCCAAAACTTTTTTCTATATTTGCATATCTTTAACATTAAAACGTGCAATTATGAGAGTCGTAGTCTTGACAGGAGCGGGCATGAGCGCAGAAAGCGGCATCAGCACATTCCGCGACAATGGAGGCCTTTGGGAGCAGTACAATGTGGAGGACGTGGCAACGCCGGAAGGCTGGGTGCGCAACCCGCAGCTCGTGACGGATTTCTACAATACACGCCGCCGTCAGCTTCTCAGCGTGAAGCCCTGCCTGGGGCACGAGCTGGTGGCAAAGCTGGAAGAGAAACACAAGGTGGTCGTCGTGACGCAGAACGTTGATGACCTCCACGAGAAGGCCGGAAGCACAAACGTCATCCACCTGCACGGTGAGCTGATGAAGGTGACCAGCAGCTTCTCGCCCAATGACCCGCGCTACATTAGGACCTTGGACCCTGGACACCTCGACGTCAAGATAGGCGACCTGGCCGCCGACGGCAGTCAGCTCCGTCCCTTCATCGTATGGTTCGGCGAGGCAGTGCCCGAGATAGACAAGGCCGTGGAAGCTTGTGCACAGGCGGAGTTGCTTATCGTCATCGGTACCAGCCTGAACGTCTATCCCGCAGCAGGCCTGACGCGCTGCGTCCCGTCCGGCACACCCATTTACCTCATCGACCCGAAGCCTGTGACGTGGAACAGTGCCGCACAGGTGCACCACATCATGAAGGGCGCCAGCGAGGGAATGCAAGAACTGATGTCAATTCTCAATTCATGATTCATAATTCGTAATTCATAGTTAGGCTACGCCCTGAAAAAAACGATTATGAACGGTGCATTATGAATCATAAAACTATAAACTAACAATATGAGTGAACTGAAAATACGCTGTCGCAACAACGGAAAGAGGATCAGTGTGCCCTTCGGCAGCAATCTCTACGATGTCTTTGCCCTGGCAAACCTCCGCATGGACTACGGGCCGGTAGCAGCCCGCGTCAACAACAAGGTCCAGGGCATGAACTATCGTTTCTATAACAACAAGGATGTGGAGTTCCTGTCGCTCTCATCTCCCAGCGGCATGCGCACTTATACGCGCTCGCTCTACTTCATACTGGCTAAGGCAGTGGAGGACATCTTCCCCGGAGCGCAACTAATCATAGGCTGCTCCGTCAGTCGCGGTTACTACTGCGAGCTCCGCATAGGGCGGCCCATTGAAGAGAAGGATGCCAGCCTCATCAAGCAAAGGATGCAGGAGATTATCGATGCCGACATGCCCATCCACCGCATACAGTGCCCCATTGAGGAAGCCATTGAGATGTTCGACCGACGCGGCATGACCAGCAAGGTGCAGCTGCTTGAGAGCCAGGAAAGCCTCTATACATATTATTATAGGCTGGGCGAGACCATCGACTACTTCTATAGCTGTCTGCTGACAAGCACGGGCCAGGTGCACCTCTTCGACCTCATCAAGCTCTACGACGGCCTGCTCCTCCGTATCCCCTCCGAGAAAGAACCTTGGCGGCTGGAAGAGATGGTGGAGCAGACGAAGATGTTCGACGTCATACGCGAGCACCGCCGCTGGCAGGACATCCTCGGGGTGAGAACCGTGGGCGAATTCAACAGTGCGGTCAAGGCCGGCTTTGCCACAGACCTCATCAATGTGAGCGAGGCCTTGCAGGAGAAGAAGCTTGTGGGCATAGCCGACAACATAGCGGAGCGCGGCTCGCGTATCGTCCTTCTGGCCGGCCCCAGCAGTAGCGGCAAGACGACGACAGCCAAGCGGCTGGCCATTCTTCTTATGGCCAGCGGGATGCGTCCTCACATACTCAGCACCGACGACTACTTCGTCAATCGTGTCGATACTCCCCGCGATGCCAATGGCGAGTACGACTTCGAGTGTATCGGGGCTGTCGATACGGAGCTCTTCAATACTCAGATGAACGCATTGCTTCGCGGCGAGGAGGTGGAGCTTCCGCGCTTCGACTTCCAGACGGGTACGCGTGTCTTCGATGGGCGGAAGCTGCGTATCGGGGCCGACGATGTCATCCTGCTCGAGGGCAATCATGCCCTGAACCCCATCTTCACCCGTCAGATACCCGACGAGAAGAAGTTCCGCATCTACATCTCTGCCCTGACAACCGTCCAGCTGGACGACCATAACTATGTTCCTACGGAGGACATCCGCCTGTTGCGTCGCATCCTTCGCGACTACAGGTACCGTGGGTTCTCTGCCATAGAGACCATCAAGCGCGGCCCCAGCGTGCAGGCTGGCGAGGAGAAGTGGATTCTTCCCTTCCAGGAGCTGGCCGATGCCACCTTCAACAGTGCTCTGCTCTACGAGATAGGCGTCATGCGCGACCAGGTGCTCCCCATCCTGGAACAGGTTCCGGAGCGTGCCGTGGAGTATGCCGAAGCCAGCCGGCTCCGCAAATTCCTGGCTTACTTCCGCAGCGTGCCCGGCGACCAGGTGCCGCCCACCAGCCTTCTGCGCGAGTTCGCCGGCGGAAGCTCGTTCAAGTACTAACCTCTAACCTCAAAATAATCTACAAATGAAAGACAATCGTTTGATGTCGGTTGATGCCCTTCGCGGCTTCGACATGTTGTTCATCATGGGCGGTGCCGGCCTGATAGCGGCGCTTGCACAGTGGGTTCCTTGCAGCTTCACCGAGATGCTGGCCGAGCAGATGGAGCACGTGGAGTGGAATGGCCTTCGCCACCACGATACCATCTTCCCCCTCTTCCT
>OCTX011935437.1_pt1 | contig 19641 bp, 21 predicted proteins | sample 1539691 | NCBI WGS metagenome assembly OCTX01 (sample SAMN02144231, study PRJEB22623) | gut metagenome | biome: sheep rumen | host: Ovis aries | place: New Zealand
TCGAACGTCCTCGACTCCAGATGTACATGAGGATCACATCTTCCATCAGACATCTGACCTCTTACATCGAAGTATAGGTCAACTCCCTTGTCAATCGCAAATCCTGTAACTAGCCCATGTTGGTGATCCACATGTGCCCCCAACGGGCACACCCGATACGGGCTAAAAATGTGATATTGGTATCCTCCCATAATACTATTACTTACAAAACATTCTCCTTAATCGTATCAACGATGTACCTCACATCATCTTCACTAACATACGGTCCAGCAGGCAAACACATACCAACTTTGAATAAAGCTTCCGAGACACCATTCACATAAGAAATACTGGAGTCTGTAGTAATACAAGAGAAGCCATCTCCTTTCTCCTCCGTCATCTCTCCTCTAAGATATACCGGTTGCTTGTGCATGGGTTTCCACAGTGGGCGTGCCTCAATCTGCGCTTTATCAAGAGCAACACGCAATGCTTCCACATTGTCATTCGGCTCACAATCGGTATGAGCAGACTCTGCAGCATGTATCACTCCTGCTGCACCACCAACTGCACCAGTCACAATGGTCTTATAGGCATCCTCCTGTCCTTTCACTTTCACCTCTGGATCAATTGTAATGGTACACAACCAATAGTTAGAATCGTAAACCTTTGACTTTTGGCCTTTGACATCAGTCCACTCTTCAGTAGGCTGAGAATGGACGTGTACCCCTGGCACATCCTTCAACAGTTCCTCGTACATCTTCTGTACGTGTTTATGATGAGCAAGATGGTTATTCACCACGGTCATCTGTCCTCTACCAATACCTGCACAGATGTTTGACATACGATAGTTATATCCTATCTTTTCGTGCTGATAATACGGGTAACTCTCACGATACTGTGTGGCATACATCATGATCTCGCGCCATTCCTCCTCGTTGGCAGTAATCAGTGCGCCGCCACCAGAGGTCGTGATCATCTTGTTACCATTGAACGACAGCACACCATACTTGCCGAATGTACCAAGCACCTGACCTTTATATTTAGAGCCCAAGCCCTCAGCAGCATCCTCCACTACAGGAATGCCATATTTATTGGCAATCTCCATAATGCGGTCTGCCTTATACGGCATACCATACAAAGCCACCGGAACAATAGCCGCAGGTTTTTTGCCAGTCTTGGCTATGCGGTCTTTAATTGCCTCCTCCAACAAGTCCGGATCCATATTCCACGTGTCCGCCTCCGAGTCCACCATGATTGGCTTTGCCCCAAGGTAGGTAATCGGGTGCGTTGAAGCGCAGAACGTAAAGCTCTGCACCAGCACCTCATCACCCAGCTTTACGCCACAGTTCAATAGTCCCAGATGCACCGCAGCCGTACCCGAGCTCAATGCCACCACTCGCTTGTTAAGGTTAACGTTTGCGTTATCGTTGGAGTTTACAAACTCCTCCAAGTCCTTCTCAAACCCATTCACGTTCGGGCCTAAGGGCACCACCCAGTTCGTATCAAAAGCTTCTTTTACATACTTTTGTTCCATTCCGTCCTCGCTCATGTGAGCAAGACACAGGTAAATTCTTTTTCTTTCAGACATAGTATTATATTCTTTATTATTTATTTTACAAATTTACCAATTTTAGTACATCTTCTGGACAGAAACCCACCTTGATAATGGTACACAAGCTCCGTCCCATGTCCTTCATCGATGTTCCCAGCAGCCATACGTCTTTATCCACTATTGTGCGTCTATCCTAAGATTTATCTGCTGTAGAGCCATTACTTGCTGATGAACCGCATATCCCCTCAACAAATAATCCTTCAAAACGGCATTCGCCCATTGACGAAAACGTGTTCCGACAGGACTTTTCACTCTGTATCCGACAGATATTATAATGTCGAGATTATAGTACTTCGTGCGATAATTCTTTCCGTCCCCAGCAGTAGTCAAGGATTCCTTGACAACTGAATCCTGCGTCAACTCACCCTCACGGAAAATATTGTTGATATGCAGACTTACATTCTGTTTGGTAGTCTTAAACAATTCCGTCATTTGCTGCTGAGTCAACCAGACTGTATCATCCTGCAGTCTAACCTCCAGACGCACATTTTCATTAGGTTGATACAGTACTATCTCACCCTTCTCTTCACTTACAGCTAAATAATTCTTCATGGTATATTTTCTTTAAAGAGCATCAAATCCTATGCTCTTTTTACCTGTCAAGCAATCCTTGACTACCGCATTATTCTGTATGACTTTATTCATGTCACTTACCTATCCCCCAGCACATTAGAATGATCTAAGATATTGCGCCTCAATCCTTACTATCTTATCTTTTTATTTATCTTATCAAGCACAATTCCGACTAATAGGATGCACAGTAATAGTTCAATGATTGCTACTGTCCGTGTCCACCCACTATTTGGAGCGATATCACCGAAACTAACGGTTGTACTGACACAGACACTATAATAGAGGAAATCCATAAAACCAACGGCTTCACGCCTGTTCTCATGGAATCATCTCACCTTAACTATTATATTTCAAGACACATATCTTCTTTGTTCATTGACAATTCGATTCGACGATGTTGTATTTAATTGCCAGACTTCTATCTGAAATTATCTATCTTACTTGGTTCCACACTAAAGCCCCAAATATTCTTTCTTGATGCAATATAACTCAGCTGCCATACATTGTACTTCTGGTTGGTCATTGCCGGTCCCAAAATCGCTCTACGCAGCACAAAGGGGAAATTGTACTTATGGGCATTCTTTTTATCCACAGTACCTATGCAAATATATCTGTCTATATAAGGAGCAACTAGGTTGTAGTCCGTATTGACAGTCCATTGCTCACCTTTATCTTGAAGTACCAAGAAGCGATATTCATCTTCTGACATGTAAAAGTCATATTTAATGAAGTTACGATATTTATCCAACAAAGCGAAGTAGAAATTAATGCCTTTCTCCTTCAATTCCTTTTGTAACTTCTTTATATTCCTTACCCTTTCATCATCCTTGCTAATATAGGTAATATGCAGCAAATCTTCAGCTTTAAACATTGGACCGCGCTCAAACACTAAACATACACCTGTGCCCTTGTCGCCATACTGTGCCCACATGGGCAATGAATCTTTTAGAGCAGAGAAGGAAGTGATGAATCGTGTATTTGATTCCAAATAAGTATCTGCCTCCGATTCTATTGGTTCCTTGAAATTCCTGATAGCATCCTGTAAAATATTTGTTTCTGAAGTGTCGTTCATCGCAACGACTGAATTCATTCTGATGGTTCCAAACTGAAATATCTTAGTAAATGTATCAAGGGTTGTATATTTCACAAACTCCTTAACGTCCTCACAAATAGGTTTTGGTAATAGTTTCTCGACAATTTGTCGCTCTGATTCTTCGTGAAGCATTACGCATTCCCGTACAAGGTCGTACTCAAAATCACTCTCATCAAAATCTGCATTAAAAATGTCCTTGAACTGTTTTTGAACCTCTGAATACTGGTCGAAACGGCCATTATAGGATGCCATGACTTTATCTATAACTTCCTCGTTAGTGGCTTTATCTATATGAACATCCTTAAAAATACCATTCAACTGACACGTTTCTTCGAAAGGATGAACTGTTATCTCCCATTGTGAGAAACGCTGCTTGGAACTGATGATGTGTATAAAGGTGGCACCCCCAAACTTCCCTAATAGTTGAATAAAGAAGCGTCCTTTGTAAAGTATGCGAAAATACAAATTGGCGTATTGTGTCTCTTCTTCACCTATTTCAAACGACACTCCTGGTACAGAGGCAAACGCCATCCGTAGGTCATCTGCCAATTGATAGAAATGTTGAATGCACTTCTCTATCCGTTCTAAAGACAGTTTATACCATTGCTCATTATATTCAATACAAACAAGTCGGTTCTTATCTATCTTCTCAGATGCCTTAAAGTTGTTATATGCTACAATTCTTTGAAGGATAGTCTGTATTCCATTGTCATTCAACACTATTTGTGCATCATCTGCCAGCGGGCTGCAGCCGCTTCTCCCCATCGGACTAGTAGGATATAACAAGTCTCTGGTAATATCCTCAAATCCAGCAACTTTCAGATCTGCACCAGTAATAGTACCATTCTTATGTTCATCCATGTAGCTGAACAGCTGTTGTGACTTGGGATACTGTTTGATAGGAAACTCAGCTACCCTAAGTTTCCTATTATTCTTAGAAAGATATATGGCATAACCTTTAGACATAATATAATTGTACTTAGTTTTCCGTCTTTGTTATTTGACTATTATTGACTTCCAGAACAAGCCAAGCATAATCCACTAAACTCTCTGAAGTGCCTTGGTTTACGGTCATTTTCAGTTTTTTGCATAATAAGGGAATATACAAATTGTTAGCAATCAATTCTTTCTTAGGAAAGCACCTGAGATGAATTACTGACGTATATCCCCAAAGATCTCGAGACCTACTGAATGATCAGCATGACAAAACGGGCCTTTCAGGTTAAACACATGTAAATTGACCAAGTTTTTATATGACCTTGCTATGTTTCCGTTTCTTCAGAGACGCTTGACTTGCTCAAGAACACGTCAACCTATGGTCAATGCCTCGAAAAGGGGGAAGTAGAATTGGCTATTTGTCGTTTGCGAAGTGGATAACTACTAAAATATTCTTTGTAGCAGATTGCTATAGAATTCCCAACATTTTTCTTATAGCCGACCACACGTACATAAAAAACAACCTTGTATAGGATTCATCTGGATACACAATTCGATGTTTCCACCTGTTAGCGAAGAAAGTCTTGGTCTCAAAAATATAATACTTCAAGCAGAACTTCTTGTATGGGTCTTGCTTAGGAGGATAGATAATACTATTCCAGACTTTTTCTGTCAGTTCTTCAGTACAAGGCATAATAGGGCAAGTCCCACATTCGAAATCCAAGTGTGTAAGGAGCAAATTCTGGATAATGCATGCGAATTTTGACATACCAGACTGTTCGTATAGCTTAGTCACAACACCCCAGTTTACATCCCTGGCATATTTCTGTAAGAATAAAGCCCAGTCGTATAGCATTCTAAGGGGTATCGTCTCACTCACGAAATGTGCAGACATATGACGCATTAAGAATATGGCGTTCATCGTCGGAGTCATCACGTATGCATTGCATATGTCATTACCAAGGAAATCAGCTTTATAGTTCTTTCCCTCTTTCTCTGCTAATGCCTTAAGAGCATCATCCAGAATAATGTCACAATCATGATTCACCCGTTCTACAAAGTCGTAATGGTTCTCCAATAGCACCCCATTCATTGTTGCCTGAGTATGATGATGATAGTATGCAGAATTTTCAATACCATTTTCAGCCATCAACTTTATACCTTCTTCTGACCTTCCGAAAAGATAAAAGTCAATGTCGCTAAACATACGCCATTCAGGCTGTGGATAAAGTTGAGCCAAAGATGCTCCTTTCATGAACATGATATCAATATGCCCAGATGCGAGGAGTTTTGACAAGTCCCGCATGTTGCTAAGCCGCAATTGGTATTGAATAGCATTTTCCTGCGCTATGACATACCATTGTACAATATTCATACGAACATCCTCATCTTCTATTATCAAATCAGGAAGTGATCGTGAGATAACAGGAAGTAGCCCTTGTATGGAAGCTATGGAGAGCATCTTGTCCCAATCCTTATCTGACAAATCAGGAAAAGGAACAAAATTGTTCTTCAATAGAATATTGTTACATTGTGAAAGTAGGAATGATACCAGTTCTGTTTTGTTCATTGATTATTCCCTGTATAAGAGCCATTGTGTTTAGACACTATATAATGTATCAGGACATTTTTCCAAAAAGACTATTGGGTCTTGAATATATTTCCCTATTTCAGACAATTTTTTTTCGTCCATATCCCACCATTTGGAGCGTAGTAACTCCTTAATAATATTCTCTGAGAACCTAAATCTTATTATTTTGGCAGGACATCCACCGACTATAGCATAGGGAGGAACATCTTTAGTAACGACTGCACCTGCGGCAAGGACAGCCCCATCACCAACTACCACTCCCGATTTCACTATTACCCCATGCCCTATCCAAACATCACTTCCAATAAAAGTTCTCTTATTTGATTGAAAGGGGAAAATAAAGCAAACTTTTTTGTTGGGCCGCTATGTTTCACCTTTTGAAAAACAGGAGAAGTAGAAACCCAATCCATAGGGTGTTCTGCACCACCAATAAAGACATTATCAGAAATGCTACAGAAAGAGCCTATTTCACAATTAACACATTGTCCATCGTTGCCATAATACGAATACTTTCCCATTTTGACATTTGCCATATTTACACCAGTTCCTATGACACACGATTTATCTATCTCACAATTCCTTAAAGCTTTACCCAATAAGTATTTTCTAACTAATTTAGCATAATAAAAAGAAAAAGAAAACATAAATATTAAAATAAGTATTCAATAATAAAGCCAATGAAATGTCAAAGGACACATTGGCATTGTTCTTTTAGCTATTTTGTTGTGATTCCAATAGTATCATATAAAATGATTCATGAGAACTTTATACGTATGATCCACAAGATAATTCTCTTTCAAGAACTGATAACCTCGTTCTCCCATTGCCTGACAATCTGACTTCAAAATCCGATCTACCAATTCCGTAAAATCTTCAGGTCTCACACTTTCACACCAAAATCCATACCCATTTTCCTCAGCAATTATTCCAACATCTGTATTTCCATCTGTGGCACAAATGACAGGCATCTTATACTCCAGATAGGACAGAAGCCGAGATGGGTAATTGGGAATAGTAAAACGATGGTCAAGGAAAATCAAGCCAACATCACAATACCTTACTAACAAATCATAATCTTGTTTTGGTAATCGTTCCATTAGCCTAACACATGAATTCTCATTTTTCAAATACCATTCATTCAACTTCTTGTATTCTGTTCCATTGCCAATAATCACAAAGTAACAATCATTTCGATGCTTATTAGCATCCAGACATTTTATCAAATAATCAATGCCTTGAGGTTTCCCCAAGTTACCACCATAGATAAATATTGGGACATTTGTTGGAAGATTATACTTTTTGCGAATATAATATCGTTCCGCTTTATATTGTCCTTCCTCCATCGTCTTCTCTACAAGTTCAATAGAATTAGGTGCAACTTCTATATGGTCTTCAGGATAAAACGGATTGTGTTTTTTTAGGTAATTAACATTAGCGGGACTCATGCAACCAATGAAGTCTGAGTTTTTATAGAGAGCCATTTCCTTTATACGGAAGTACCAGTTAAATAAGCTTTTATTTCCAAACATCCCAATATCTACAGCATTCTGTGGAAAAATATCCTTTAGCAGAAGATAAGCGACAGCCTTGGGATTCTCTCTTTTTAGGTAACGTACTATATTCGTAAACGTAATAGGTGGAGTAGAATAAAGTATTAACTCGAACTTAACGCCATGCAGATATTTTTTTATTGCAGCCTTGAACTGTTTCTCTATTAGCAATGTACCCAATCCTTTTTCCATCATATTACTCTTCTGTACATTCAAGGTCTTTACATGCAGTATCTTAACACCGTTAGTCTCTACAACTGAAGTGCTAACACCCATACGTCTTTCTGTAGCCGAAACAATATAGACTTGATGTCCTTCATTTCTGAACTTACGCATCAAGTCTTTATAAATACCCCTCTCCTCAATATTCGGTATATAGGATAATGTTAAAAAAATAACATTCATCGTGTTTCCTTTGTATTCTTTTTGATTATATTATTGTATTATCGCTAGTGTAGAGATTTAATTGTTACCAGTAAACGGTTCCATCGTTGCAGATTGTCCACTTTCTGTATTGACATCTGCCCGCTTTAAGACTTTCAAAATTGTAATCCAGATAACTTTTATGTCAACCCACAGTGATAGATGATCGACATACCACACATCTAACTTGAATTTCTCTGTCCATGAGATATTATTTCGGCCATGGCACTGTGCCCAACCACTAATACCTGGTCTTACCTCATGCCGGCGTGCTTGTTCTGGCGAATACAAAGGTAGGTATTTAACCAATAGAGGCCTCGGACCAATCAACGCCATATCGCCTTTCAAAACATTGATGAGTTGAGGTAATTCGTCAATGCTAGTCGAACGGACGAACTTCCCCACCCTTGTCAGTCTCTCTGAATCAGGCAGAAGCTCTCCGTCTGGCCCCCTGTCATCAGTCATGGTCTTGAACTTGATAACTTTGAAAATTTTACCATCTTTACCAGGTCGTTCCTGATAGAAAAATGCACCGGCTCCATTATTTGCAAAATGCAACAAAATAGCCACAACAATTATCAGCCAACCTACAAAAAACAAAGCAATAAAGGCTATTGAAAATCCCAATAGCCTTTTTATATAATTCCTATAAATCACCTTTCAAAAACAATATTATATTTACAATCAATAAAAGAGTTTCTGTTTATCTTCGCCAAAGATAATTCAGACTTCTCTATTAGTCCGAACTCACAATTTTTATATTGCAAATGCCTACAATTTTGGCTACACGACAAATTATTGTAACTGTTGCTTAATCTTGGTATAATACAGTTCTCAAAAACAATCCAATATGTGGCTTGCAAATGAACCGTAGAGGAAAACTTACATTCAACAATCTTTGTTGCAACCTTTCCATACTTCGATAAATTATTCATATAAGATGCCAAATCTCTAAAATTACTATTAAAAGTACAGTTTTCAATTAAGACATTCTCATTTCCTATCTCTGGATAAACCTTGATATTGTCTGGTTCTAAATCTATCGCGCTTCGAGGTGGAGTACCTTTCACCTTTTCACTTCCACATCCCTCAAAATGACAATTCCTTATTATTACGTTTCTACTACCGAGTGTGAGACCATTTCTCCTGGCATTGACAATCTTGACATTTTCCATATGAAAGCCATCTGCAAAGCGTTCACCTTTCTCGTTGCTTTTAAATGATCCGTAGAATGTTACAGCATCACCAAACGCATTCTCAAATGTGACGTCACGAATGTTGAAGTTTTTGCATTTCATACAATGCAGCAACATACCCAATTCTCCGAAATAATTACTATTAGGTCCTTTGAATGGAGTCTCATACCTATGGTTTAAAGCATCACCGGAAACGACACCTTTCCCGTCAATTGTCACATTCTGTTTACCATATTCCCAAAACACGAAATAAGCACCTTGGTTTGTAGGAATCATCTGTAACCGACTGTTGATAGTTAGATGAGTATTCGAAGGTATTGTAAAAATACGCAGAAAGGAGAATCTGTCATCATATAATTCATGCCAATGTCGAATTTTCTTCCCATCTTTCAACTCGTATGAAATTCTCTCACCCAAATCTGTTGGTCCTTTATAAGGCAGTTCATAATAATAGGTTCGAGGCTCATTAAAATGAATGTGACAGAACACATCATCACAAGTCAATGATAAGACATTTTCTATCAGCCTATTTGCGATATACTGTGGCGATTCATCAAATTCGAACCAAGAATCATAGACGTCATGATTTAGCCAAGAACCCTTTATACGAATGTCTTTCCGGAATCCTGGCTTATTTTCCTTGAACACGACATATGAATTGTTGCCCTCAATCTCTCCATTCTCCAAACTACCTCCTTCAAAAACTAGTTTAAAGTTATTGGGAAGACGAATTGTCTCTCCCTTGAGAGAATAATTTTGGGCAACAACAAATTCTCCAGAACTTTTTTGTATCATTTCTTGGGTAAGATCTTCAACATTTGATGCATCAATAATGTTGAAAGCCCCTCCCAAAAGAATCAATGACAAGAAAAGCCCCCATCGCATAGTGTTCCAATTACTCAATTGATATTTCATATTTCTTCAGAATCTCCTTGGCATTCTCGTAGGAGGTAAAGCCAAGAATATCTTCTGCATCAAGCATGATGTCAAATTCATCCTCTACACCACTAGTCAGGCTAAGTTGATGAATGCTGTCCCATAAATCAACATTGTCTTTATTAAAATCCGCATTTAGTGATGAAACATCTACTGAAAACACTTCTGAAAAAATGTTGTTTAACTTTTCTAAATTTGTCATATCTTAAATATTTATTGATTAATCACTTTACCAGCTTCGTTTCTTAAAATAGCATCAACAACCTGAACCTCTATATTTTTATGGAAAAGATGTGTCTTCTCTTCAATGAAAGATAGTACGTCATTCGTTAATTCTGGTCTTGTAATCAGAACAATTAACTTCTCATCATTCCCTTTGCAATAGCAGTCGATGTCATACTTTTCTTTTATGAGACCTTCCATTTCATCTAATCCAATACGCAGGCCAAAAATCTTCAGGAATCTTTTCAATCTTCCAACGATATAATAGCAGCCATCTTCATCACGTTTGGCAAGGTCACCAGTATGCATGACACCATGGTTCTCATCTCCTTTCTGTAAATCATCTAGATTATAGGCATAGCCAAGAGTGACATTTTCTCCCCTATAAACCATTTCGCCAGTTGCCTCACCCTCAAAAGTCTCATTACCTTCATTGTCAATGATAGATAATTGCCCACCAGGCTCTGCCATACCAATACTACATGTCTTAGTCATGGACAACTCGGAGGGCAGATAGGCCATTCGGGCTGTGCATTCAGACTGGCCATAGGTAGGTATAAATTGTTTACCTTTTTCATGCGCATATTCAGCAAGAGCATGGAACATCTCTGGTGTAAGTTTGCCACCACCCTGTGTTACAATCCTAAGATTCGGCAAGTCCATACGCGTAAAACGCATCTTCATCAAGATGTCAAAACTATATGGAACCCCAGTGAAACTGGTTGCCTCTTTTAGCATCTCCCAAAAGCCCTTATCAAGCAAGGAACGGCCAGATAACAGAAGCGTTGCGCCAGCCAGTAAATGGGATGCTATCACCGATAATCCCATCGTGTAGTGCATAGGCAATATTGCCATAGCTTTCTCCTGATCTGTCAGTTTAAACATCCTAAGGACATTATAGGCATTTGCCTCAATATTCCGATAAGAATGACGAACTAATTTCGGACTACCTGTAGATCCTGAAGTAGGGAGTAAAAGTGAAAGATCCTGATACATCAATTTAGGCTGGTAGCCTGTCTTTACCAAAGTATATCCATAGTTCGAAAAAACAGTTTCGTAGTTCAAACTTTCAACCATCTCGTCAGGAACCCACATATACTCAGGCTTGTACATATCACGAAGATTCTCATATAAGCCCTTTTCGGTCTTTGCGCTGATGATTAAGGGAACTATCTTATTGATGAGCGATGATGTATAGCCTAACAAAGAGCCAATCCTATTCTCAGAGAGAATAAATATCAGCGAACGTGTAGGCAGGTGTTCTGCAAAATACACTGAGAAATCACAGATGTCACCGTAAGAGATAGACATGCCACTGTCGTCAATGACAGCTATAGCATCTCTTTTCTTTTTATCTAAATCAAGGAACATGGTATTCACTATTCTTCTACATGATAAACAGCCAACTCAGGCACGAAAAGATTCTCTGTCTGGAACAGCATGGTTCCCCATGACAATCCCAATCCAAATGCCGATGCCATCAAATGGAGTTTCTTGCTCTTCAAATCTTCAGATATCTCCGATACCATCAGCATAGGTATAGATGCACCGCCAAGATTAGCAAAATCCTTGATATTTGAAGGTGTCTTATTGATATCCAATCCTGATTTCTTCACGACCTTGTCGATAATCATCTTATTAGCCTGATGAATCAAGAAGTAGTCAATGTCCTTTTCCTTATCAATGCCGAATTTCTCTATAAGTGCCTTAATAGATTTTGGTGGACGGGTAATTGCAAAAGCAAATACATCCATACCTTGAATCAGCGAATGAACAGGTGCGCGTACGACTCCATTACCAAAGTCCTCATACTCGAACGACTCTGGTGTCACCTGATGGCGGAAGCCACTATGTGGCGTTATCAGTGCCTGATAGCCCTTCCCATAGGAGTTCATATCGATGATGATATCTTCAGCAGTTTCGTCATACTCTAATGCGACTGCAGTACCACAGTCACCAAACAAAGGTAGCCGGCTTTTATCTTTAGGAGAACCCATCCTTGTAATAGTATCTCCTATCAGAAGGATTGCACGTTTCACATCACCAGTCTGCATCATCTTACCTACGATACACACAGAATAAATGAACCCACAACACCCCATCGGAAGGTCAAAAGACATACAACTTGTAGATAGTCCCAATCGGTCCTGTAGAATACACGACGTCGGTGGTGTTCGATAGTCAGCAGTAACTGACTCAAAAGAGAGGATACCAATACTTTCTCTATCCCACCCCAAACCATCAATCAGTTTATCTGCCGCTAACTTGCACAAATCGGAAGCACATTCACCATGTTCCGCCACATACCTATTCTCAATACCTACCGTTTTGATGAATGTCTCAGCATCTTCACGACTGAAGAAATCATAATCGTAAGTAGATACTTTCGTCTCTGGCACTGATGCCGAGACACCTTTGATTTTTACATTCTTAATTGTAAATAAAGCCATAGTTAATTATCTAAATAATTGCAGCACCGTCAACACCAAGCACCTGGCCTGTCACGTACGAAGACATGTCAGAAGCCAGATAAAGGGCCGCATTAGCAATATCATCTGGATCTGCCAGCCTGCCAAAAGGAATGTCATTTATCTTTTGGCTGAACTTGTCTTGAAGAACTGCCTTAAATCGTTCTGTTCCTACCATACCTGGGGCAATCGCATTTACACGAATATGGTTCTGGGCCAATTCCTTAGCCGCAGACTTGGTTGCCGATATGACAGCACCTTTGGTGGCTGCATACGAAAGTTGACCAGCAGCCCCCTTCACCGCCACCATACTGGCCATATTAATGATTGAGCCAGCTTGTTGACGTCCCATTACACGAGCAACCAACTGCATAATATGAATCAAAGCCACCACATTGACCTCTATCATCTTTCGGAACTTGTCATAATCAATCATGCTCATCATCTCGTAAGAGATAAGACCAGCATTATTGACTAACGCATCTATCCTACCATGTTCTTTCTTGACTGTCATAACTACATTCTTGACAGCTGCGAAATCACAGATATCGACCATCATACCATGAACCGAAGCATGATCATCAGTCCATTTCAAGTCTTCTTCCCTAATATCCAAGGCATAGACAATAGCTCCTTCCTGTGCAAAGGTCTCAGCAATGGTTCGTCCAATGCCCCTTCCTGCGCCAGTGACTATACACACTTTATCTTTAAGTAATTTTTCCATTAGTTTAATCTGTTACTTTCAAAAGCGGTAGTAAATTCTTCACTCTTCATTCTTCACTCATAATTTTAATATAGTGTCTTTCCTCCATCAATTATCAACGAATGACCAGTTATCCATGAAGAGGCATCCGACAGAAGGAAGGTAATGGCAAGTGCGATGTCACGTGGTTCGCCATACCGTTTCAATGGATATGTTTCCATATCCCGCTGCTTGTCCTCATCAGAATAAGTCCCGTTCTTCACCAAGCCCGTATTGACCATGCCAGGATTCACACTGTTACAACGAACCTTAGGCGCTAGTTCCAAGGCGACATTCTTTACAAATACTTGTAAAGCACCTTTTGAGGCACCGTACATAGCATTGCCTGGAGCCGTAGTATAAACACCGCCTATTGACACTGTGAAAACTAATGAACCGCCAACATTAATTTTCTTCTTCTTGATAAGTTTTTGTGTCAAGCAGATTGGAGCGAAAGTGTTTATCTGCATGATACGCTCTAAATCATCTTTCTTGATAAACTTAACGGGCGACGGCTTAGTAACACCTGCATTACTCACCATACCGTCTAACATTGGGAGGCTCGAGACCATTTCGTCGAGTGCTTCTTGACTGGTCATATCAGCGACAAGGAAAGAATGGCCTTCACCTTCCAGCCCTTCCAAAGTTGTTTTCAGTCCATCCTCATTGATATCTGTAAGAATCAACTTTGCACCAAGCCTTGCACATTCAACAGATGTTGCCCTACCGATACCTCCAGCAGCCCCTGTCACCAAGATGGTCTTCCCTTCCAAAGAATATGGATTATAACCTGTCATCCGAGTTTCTTTTCTACAATGTGGAACAGATCTGCGATGGTTACAGCAGATTTCATTTCGTTGCCCGACAAGGTAACATCATATTCATCATCCACCATACCGATAATCGACAAGGCTATCAATGATGAATACTCGTCTAACTCATGAAAAACAGTCTCAGGAGTAAACTCACTCAGTTCGGTGTCATCAAACTGATCTGCAAAATTCTGAATAAACTCTTTAATGTCCATAATTATTAAAATAAAATTATTAATACTCTATTTTCTTTGCAGGATTGCCCATTACCGTGGTTCCTGGCTTCACTTTTCTGATTACAAAACTTAATGCCCCTACATGCGCACCAGTTCCAACAGTCACGCCATGACTTATGACAGCAGAAGTGTGTATGTTGACTTCATCTTCTACCACTATCCCACCTACACAAGTCACATGAGTGTCTATCCGATTCCAACTTCCTATCTTTGCGTCATGACCAATGACTGTATAGGCCTGAATCATGTTATAGTCACCAACCACTGCGTCGTTTCCTATCACAGAATAAGCACCGATGAAATTTCCTTTGCCAAGTTTAGCATTATTGTATATGCGTGCTGTTTTATGGATCAAAGCCATAAAATCCCCTCCACGACTGATAATGTCTTCCATGCAAGCACGGCGCGAAGCACCTCCTATACTGGAGACGAACACATCATTCTCTTGAGGCTGATAGTTTTTTATAGTATCTAAGATGGGGGGATAATTGGGATAACCATCCAAGGCATTCAGATTGTCATCTATAAACCCTTTTACCATATATCTCTCGCCATATCCAACACCTTCCAAAGCATTACTATATATAGTACGCCCCATGCCTCCAGCTCCTATTATAACTAATTCTTTCATTTCGAGATGTTTATCATTCTTTTTAGTGATTCACAAATACTATTAACAGCTGTTTCCTGAGAATAGCCACACATTGTTTGATATCCTTGATAATGATATGCCAAAACCGAATGTTTGGAGAACGTATAAAGATAGGTTAGGATGGAATGCTCATCATATTTATAATTAACGATAAAATCATTAATCTTTGAGGCTGATTCATCATCGAAAACACGTAAAATCCCTTTCATTCGTTCATACCAAATTAGGCCAAATACTATAACTGGCTTTTTTCTTACTGCTGCCTCCCACCCTACAGTACCTGTGACAGTTGATACCGCCAAAGCATTTGAAATCAAAGAAAAGGAGTCTTTCTCGAAAGGAACAAGTTTCACTCTGGGATTTTTAATCAAATCATCATAAAACTCCTTAATTCTCTTAGTATGCCCTAACATGTGTGACATAAACTGATTCGGGTGTTCCTTCACATAGATAAAAACGTCTTTCGGTGTTTGTTTAAGAAGAGTTTCGATACAAAGGAACTGATTTACAAAAATATCCCCATTGGGAGAGGTCGTTGCCTCAGGTTGGTAGTGTAAGAAAAACACAATATACGGTACATCCATAGGAACATCATTTGCATGACTACAATAATAATCATGCAGATACTTATTATATCGTAAAGTTTCTTTTCTTTTTTTGTACCATTCCCAAACTGTAAATTTAGAGTATTCTAAGCTGTGATTCTTTTTTTTATAGATTGTTCTTGTCTGCCCCACTAAGAACATGCTGTCCTTACCGAATAGTTTATGAGTCTTCATAAAGCGCTTAGTCAAGAAGAGCATACTGCGGCTTTTCACATCATTAACATCATGAGCAGCCATATATTTAGGTCTGGCTGTTTTGTAGTCAGACAATAATTTTGCATAGTTCAACCTTATATCTTCAGGTAATTCCAAATCATTTGCATTCTTAAGATTAAATTCATAATCACTATCTAACAATCGCCCCATTGCATCTTTATCAGAAAAGTAATTCAAGGGAAATATACGACCAGCAACCATCGAATTCTGGAATGATATGTATTGAATATTCTTATGCTTACACAGAAGATACAAGACATAATCAAAAACTCTATGTGGATTTACTGCACTAATGACAAGATCCGGTTTATACAATTCTATACAGGCTAACCATTTTTTTACTAAACTGATATAATAACGCTCCCGCTCCATATAAATAAAGCTATGGCGATCGTAATCTTGTCTGTCCATCATAGATAGCGCTTGTAATTCCTCTGAAGAAAAATGCCTTAAAAAATCAATTTCAAGATATGACTCAGCCGCTTTCTTCTCTATTTCTTCTGGGAAAATACCTCTCCATGCATCCAAATAAGGTTGGAATTGCAATGTAGGGAAAGTGTCTTTGATTAATTCCTCATCTGAAGAAGAAGACTCAGAAGACGAAATGTCTCCTACCCAATATACTGGTTTTAAATTAGATTCCGACTCAAGTCTTTGTGCTACCTTCAAAAACGGATCAGCAATGCAACAGGAATAAAGGACGTTCATTTATTAACTGTTATTTAACTATTAATTGTTGTATCTTGGGTCTCTGCTCCACAAGCCTAGACCTTTATCGTCTTATCATACATGTCACAGAATTCACGCTCCATACGTTCAAAGGTGAACTCATTCTCAAAACGTTTCATTGAATTACGGCCCATCTGTTCCCAGTCATAACATGGAAGTTTTTTCAACAAATCAACCAGTTCATCTACATCTGGATTCAAGAGAAAGCCATTGTGTCCCTCATCCACAAGTTCAGGAATACCTGAAACGCGAGTAGAGATGATAGGCAATCCAACTCTCATTGCCTCTATAATAGATATCGGGAGACCCTCATTCTTACTCATCAGTACAAAAATACTATTCTCAGCCAAATACTTATAGACCTCCTGGTTGGGAATACTTCCTAAGAAATGAATTTGACTGGCAATACCAAGATTGGCCGACAGATTCTCTAATATTGGTCTCTCCGGTCCATCACCTATAAAATCTACACTAACCTGATTACGCAACTCTTCAGGTAACTTGCTAATTGCCTCGATGATAATCCTCTGGCCTTTCCTATAACTTATTGTCCCTGTACAGCAAAGACGGTACTTGTACTTATAGTCTTTATTTTTAATTTTTACCACTTCTGAGGTTTGATCGGATGTTAAATCATCGATGCCGTTGATGATGACAGATGTATCATCAAGTGTCCTCTGAGGATAGTGCTTTAAAAAATTAGTTTGTCCGATTTTAGCAATGAAAACCAGCCTTTCTACTCGGTCCACAATAGTGTCAAGCCCCTTTTTTAAGCCATCCAAATAATTAGAATCCTTTAAACCAGGCAAGGCCTCTATCAACATTCTAAAAGGAATTCCATCTGTATGTTGAAAAAGCACAATTTTAGGCAACGTACCTTTGTGTTTTTTTATATATAGATAGCACTCTGTATCTGAGTGAAACTGCACAATATCGGGGGTGCGATTCAAAGATAAATAATAATCTATTAAAACTTCTGCTCGCCTTCGATTGTTTTTATCAACCAACTTTGCTGCCCAAAGGTCTTTTCTGGCTCTCGATCGAATCCATTGAGATATTTTCAAACGTATTCCACTTGGATTATTGCTGTTGACTTGAGAAGAGAAATCAGGCACTTCTGTGAAAGCGCCCTGCTGCAATGACTCATTAACAAAAAGTGTTACTTCATATCCACGAGAGTTGAAGTAATCTTTATTCTTCAAAATCCTCTTAAGTGTTCCTATTGGCCCATTTATTGCTTTAATTGAGCTGGGCCGAATAATATCTACTTGCTTCATATTTCGATAATTATCAATGATTACTATGGTTTTCTTATGTTGTTTACTTTACATGTCAAACAGGCTTTCTTATAATTCTGATGACACTTGAAGATTGTTATACTTTTTTTCTTCCAAATCCAAAATAGCAAATACTAACAGAATCAAAAATTGTAAGTCAGGAGTATAGTATCCAACCTGTGCTGTATCTGCAAATATTAATACTAACAATAATGCTCCCACCATTTTATAAGGCAAATCCCTATGTCCCCAAAATCTTTTTATGACGGGAACTAAATATGAATAATAAACTAATATGCCTATGATGCCGCCTCCAACCATTATCTCAATGTAGTTATTATGTGCATACCAGTTTTTACCCCAAAAAAGGATATGGTTGTTTGACAGGACCCTAAAACAGTTCATGCCATATCCCAAAATCGGTTTTTGGAGAAACCATTCCCACCCTGCTTGAATCAATAACACCCTTGAGTTATCTTGTGTATGATCACTATCCCCTGAAACGATATCGACTGTTTCCACTAATCGCGCCCCCATTAAATCATATAAAAAGGAAATGTTCATCATTGCATATATAACTGCTATACCAACTGCAATCAATCCTACCGCATAATAAAAATGTCCCTTAAATTCATAAAAGGAAAAAACGACTAATGGGATGATTAAGAATCCAAAACCTTTTCTGCTGCCTGTTATAAGAATAACAAATAACATTGCAAAAGATACTATTAGCCATAAAAGCCTTAGATTCTTTTTATTTGTTTTCCAAAACAAAAAGAAACCTACATATATTGCAATGGCAAATTCCATTGCTACAGAATTAATATTCCAATCATGGCTATAATCTTCGCCAACGGAAAGCCGCTCATCACCGACAGTACTTAGGTTAACAAAAGAAATGAAAAACAGCAATAGTATAACACTGGCTATATAAAAAAGCCGAAGAATACGGAAGAGATCGGTATAACTTGTAATATACTTTGTTAATGTAAAAACAAAACAAAATAAGGGGAAGACCCGAAAAATTAACACAAACAGTGTCATTTTAGGTGATATAGACCAAAATGAAGAAATGAAGATAAAAACCATAAAGGTTAAATACCACCTCGTCAACTGCCTATCTGCTGGATAAAAATCCCCTCTTGGTGAAAATAAAAGTAGCAAGAGACCTAATACGAAATTAACATAATCCGAAATTATGACAATAGGTATCATATTCTGCAAAAAGAATATGAAAACAAAAAACAAATATATGCTATTTCGTTGCATCTATATTACAAATTTAAAAGCCCAACAATCAATCAGAGATTGCTCTATTTAGCAAATGTAATGAGTGCTCCCTTATTTCATCGTAAGTACCATTACTTATTTCGTCATTTTGCATTAGTAGAGTCTTGTCCAAATCTTCGTAGTGTTTGAAAAGATGTTGAACTAAATGATATTCTTTAAGCAATTCTTTAACCTTGATCTTATCTTCATCATAGACCGCAAATTTCTTTCCATAAATAATAGAGAAAGCGGTTCCGTGAAAAGTATCCGTAAGCACATACTCCGCTTCTTTAAAAAAAGAAATGAAATTGTATGGAGATGCATTTAAAATTTTATCACCCCAAGGTTTTCTAAAACTAAAGGATACTATTTTGAGTTTATTTTTTTTTGCAAAAGATTTTACATATTCTTTTTGACGATCGGTCATTTCGTTAAAATAATATAATAGCAAATACTTCTCAATAGATACTGGACGAGTCATAATATCATATTCTTCTTTATGAAGTAAGAGCGTAGGGTCACAA
>OCTX012258816.1_pt1 | contig 19639 bp, 12 predicted proteins | sample 1539691 | NCBI WGS metagenome assembly OCTX01 (sample SAMN02144231, study PRJEB22623) | gut metagenome | biome: sheep rumen | host: Ovis aries | place: New Zealand
CAAGGATGCCCAAGAGGTTGCCCTGCAGACGCTGCTCGGCCATTATCTGCATGAAGATGAAGTGCTTTATTACATGAAACAGATCCGTTTGAAGGCTGGCAGGAGCTACGATAGTTACATGCAGGTGATTCAGGTAATCCAAGACAAGGAGAAGCAGCCGAAATTCAAGACTGGAACAGATGCCTATCGCCGGAATAGCATTATTAAGTATGCGCTCAGAGTCAATCTGAAGGAGTTCGGATGGTCATTGGAGCCAATGAATGCTACCACAAAGAACAAAAAGAAGCCTATTGAACAAGATTTGTTTAGCTATAGATAGATATCTTCGTGTCATTATAAAACCGAAAGCACCCGTCACGCTCGAAAGCCGACCGCTTATGGCATTAGTTAAAAGTTCGAGGTCAGTTGACGGGCTTCTTTATGCCCTAGCAGTTCAGAATCTTTACAAATCACAGGCTTTTCGGTGGCTGTATGGTTTCCCAATAGGCCATCCATGACCATGTGAGTAACACCCCAAAAATGACGCAAGGAGCCTCCAACCGAGTTGGGATTAGAATTATTTAACTTATGGATTTGAGCCGATTCTGGTCAAGACAGAACCGAATACGACCTTAAAATAAGGTATCAACCGATAAGCAATGAGCAGCCAAGATTTTCCGTTTTTTGTGGTCAAACCCCCGACAGCGTGTTCCCTACGTGTTCCGTCTGAACAAATTGAAAACAAAAAAAGAGAGTCAAACTTTCGTTTAACTCTCTCATTTCCAGTGCTTTAGCCTTGCGCTTCAGGATGGGCTTGAACCAACGACCCCCTGATTAACAGTCAGGTGCTCTAACCAACTGAGCTACTGAAGCAGTGCTTTGTCGTAAGCGGGTGCAAAGGTACGGCGAAAAATTGGAACTACCAAATTTTTTGGCGATTTTTTTTTGTTTCGCCCTCGTTTTTTATGAAAAAACCGCAGATTCAGGGGTGAATCTGCGGTTTTCTGGTAGTATTTGTTTCTTAGAAGTCCATGTGGTCAAGGGCGTCGCTGAAGTCCTTCGGCTCCGGCTTCTCGGTGTTAGGCATGAAGTCGTCGCCGAGTTTTTCGGCCAGCTTCTCGCCTAAGTCGCCACCTTGCTCGGGGCGGGGACGGCGCTCGCCACGCTCAGGACGGCGCTCACGGCGCTCGCCGCGCTCGGGGCGGGGACGACGCTCGGGACGCTCGCCACGCTCGCGGCGGGCGGGACGCTCCTGGTAGCCCTCGGGCTTCTCGATGAGCACGCGGTGGGAGAGCTTATACTTGCCGGTCTTGGGGTCGATCTCGAGGAGCTTCACCTTGATGTGGTCTCCCTCCTTGATGCCGGCCTCCTCGACGGTCTCGAGGCGCTTCCAGTCGATCTCGCTGATGTGGAGCAGTCCGTCCTTGCCGGGCATGATCTCGACGAAGCAGCCGTAGGGCATGATGCTGCGGACGACGCCGTCGTAGACTTCGCCCACTTCGGGTATGGCGACGATGGCACGGATTTTGGCGATGGCAGCGTCGATAGCCTCCTTGTTGGGGCCGCTGACCTGCACCTTGCCGACGCCGTCAATCTCGTCGATGACGATGGTGGCACCCGTGTCTTCCTGCATCTGCTGGATGATCTTTCCGCCCGGGCCAATGACAGCGCCAATGAACTCCTTGGGAATGTCGAAGGCCTCAATGCGGGGAACGTGGGGCTTCAGTTCGGCGCGCGGCTCGGCGATGGTGTCGGTGATGCATCTGAGGATGTGCTCACGTCCGGCCTTAGCCTGCATGAGAGCCTTCTCGAGGATGTCGAACGAGAGTCCGTCGCACTTGATATCCATCTGCGTGGCGGTCAGTCCGTCGCGTGTACCGGTGGTCTTGAAGTCCATGTCGCCCAGGTGATCCTCGTCGCCGAGGATGTCGCTCAGCACGGCGTATTTGTCCTCGCTGGGGTTCTTGATCAGACCCATAGCGATGCCGCTGACGGGCTTCTTCATGGGAACGCCGGCGTCCATGAGTGCCAGCGTGCCGGCACAGACGGTGGCCATAGACGATGAGCCGTTCGACTCAAGGATCTGGCTGACGACGCGCACGGTGTAGGGGAAGTCTTCGGGAATCTGGCCCTTCAGTCCGCGCCATGCCAGGTGTCCGTGGCCGATTTCGCGACGGCCTACGCCTCGCTGAGCCTTGGCCTCGCCGGTGCAGAACGGGGGGAAGTTGTAGTGGAGCAGGAACTTCATGTAGCTCTTGTCCAGCACGTCGTCTACGAGTTTCTCGTCGAGCTTGGTGCCCAGTGTGACGGTGGTCAGCGACTGGGTCTCGCCACGGGTGAAGATGCTGCTGCCGTGAGGCATGGGCAGGGGGCTCACCTCGCACCAGATGGGGCGAATGTCGGTGGTCTTGCGGCCGTCGAGGCGGATGCCCTCGTCGAGGATGCAGCGGCGCATGGCGTCGCGCTCCACGTCGTGGTAGTAGCGGTCGATCATTGCCTCGTATTCGTCGTCGCTGATTTCGTCGGCTGCACCGTCGGCTGCACTATTCTCGGCGGCAGCTGCGCGCTCGGCAAAGAACTTCTCCTTGAACTCGGTGACGAGCTTCTCGAAGGCGTCGGCGCGGTCCTGCTTGGGCAGGGCCTGCTTCGTGATGTCGTAGGCGGGCTGGTAGAGCTCCTTGTTCATGCGCTCGCGCAGGGCCTCGTCGTTCACCTCGTGGTTGTACTCGCGCTTGACGTCCTTGCCCAGCTCTTTCGAGAGCTCGGCCTGCAGTTCGCACATGGGTTTGATGGCGTCCATAGCGGCCTTGAGGGCTCCCAGCAGGTCCTGCTCGCTGACCTCCTTCATCTCGCCCTCCACCATCATGATGTTCTCAGCCGATGCACCGACCATGATGTCCATGTCGGCCTCCTTCATCTGCTCGAAGGTGGGGTTAATGACGTACTCGCCGTTGATGCGAGCCACGCGGACCTCCGAGATGGGGCATTCGAAGGGAATATCCGAGCAGGCGAGTGCTGCTGATGCAGCGAATCCGGCCAGGGCGTCGGGCTGGTCAACGCCGTCAGCCGAGAAGAGCATGACGTTGACGAAAACTTCAGCGTGATAGTTACTGGGGAAGAGTGGACGAAGCACGCGGTCCACGAGTCGCGATGTCAGGATTTCATTGTCCGAGGCTTTGCCTTCGCGCTTGGTGAATCCGCCGGGGAATCGTCCTGCGGCTGCATACTGTTCACGATAGTCTACCTGCAAAGGCATGAAATCTGTTCCGGGAACTGCATCTTTTGCGGCACAAACGGTGGCGAGAAGAACGGTGTTGTTCATGCGAAGCATGACGCTGCCGTCGGCCTGTTTTGCCACTTTCCCGGTTTCAATGGTGATGGTGCGTCCATCAGCCAGTTGAAGGGTCTTTGTAATTACGTTCATCTTGTTTTAAAACATCTGTAAATAAAAAAATATGCGCACTGGCGCTAAAACTGTGCAAAGGTACACATTATAATATGAATAAACGAATAAACTGCGATTATTTTTCGTTTTTTATGATTTTTGTGCTACCTTTGCACCCAAAATCGTAGAATGACAATGAAAAAGACAGTTAAGATCTTGATGTTGTGTGCTGCTGCAGTGCTGACGGCCTGCGGTGGCGACAAGTACCACGTCGAGGGCGAACTGAAGGACGCCAAGGACTCGGTGCTGTATTTCGAGCATGTCGGATTGAGCGGAATCGAGGAGGTAGGCCGTACTACGCTCGACAAGGAAGGCCAGTTTGAGTTCAGCGGCGACGCCCCCGATGCTCCCGACTTCTTCCGCCTGCGCATTGGCGACCAGATTATCAACATCGCCATCGACACGGCCGAGACCGTCAGCGTGAAGGCCCGCTATCCGCAGATGTCCACCATCTACGAGGTCAGCGGCTCGGACGACAACCAGAAGATTAAGGAGCTGGCGCTGAAACAGATAGACCTACAGGAACGCGTGCTCGCCCTTGAGGGCAGCGGCAGTCTTCCCGAGCCTGAGCTGCGCGACTCGCTGCAGCGCATGCTTTACACCTACAAGGAGGACGTGAAGCGCGACTACATCTTCCCGGCGCCCTACAAGAGCTATGCTTACTTCGCGCTGTTCCAGACGCTGGGCCCCTGGCTCATCTTCGACCCCAAGAGCAATGCCGACGACGTCAGGGTGTTCGGTGCCGTGGCCACCAGCTGGGATACGTTCTACCCCGGAGCCGAGCGTGGCGAGAATCTGCACAACATTGCCATCGAGGGCATGAAGAATGTGCGCATCGTCGAGTCGCGCCGCCAGGCCCAGGCTCAGGCTGTCGACGAGAACAAGATTGTAGAGTCAGGAATCATTGAAATCCAGCTGCCCGACAACCACGGCCGCCAGCAGCGGCTGACGAGCCTGAAGGGCAAGGTCGTGCTGCTCGATTTCCACATGTTCGGCCTGGCCGACTCGCCTCAGCGCATACTCTCGCTCCGCGAATATTATAATAAGTATCACGCGCAAGGGCTGGAAATCTTCCAGGTGGCGTTCGACCGTGACGAGCACTTCTGGAAACAGATGACCGACGCCCTGCCCTGGATATGCGTCCGCGACGCCGAGAGCATCAACTCGCCGCTGTTCGTCTCGTACAACATACCCTCGCTGCCCGAGTTCTTCCTCATCGACCGCCAGAACAACCTCGTGAAGCGTTCGAGCCAGATGAAGGACCTCGACGCCGAGATCCGCGCGCTGCTTTAGAACGTCGCGAGCCAGGCCTTCAGCTCGAGCACCATTTCAAGGTGATAGCTGAACGACTCGCGGTAGCCCCATCCGTGTCCGTCGGTAGGGTAGACGTGCAGCGTTGCCGGCACGTCGTGGCGGCAGCACTCCAGGTAGTAGTTCACGCCGTTGGCGGGCTGCACGACGTCGTCGTCGTCGCTCAGCGTGATGAAGGCGCGCGGCGTGGCGCGCGTCACCTGCAGCTCGTTGCTGAACAGCCGCTCCGTCTTTTTCTTCGGGTTCTTGCCCAGCAGGTTGTCGTGCGACCCCTGGTGGGTGTAGGCCGGGTCCATCGTAATGACGGGGTAGAACAGAATCTGGAAGTTCGGCGCAGCGTCGCCCTTGGCGTGGGTGGCCACGGTCGAGGCCAGGTGTCCGCCGGCCGACGACCCCATGATGCCCACCTGCTTCGGGTCGATGTTCCATTTCTTGGCGTTCCGCCTGATGAGCCTGATGGCCTCCTCGGCGTCGCTGATGGGCACCTCATAGTTGCCGCGCGGCATGCGGTACTTCAGCACGACGACGGCAATGCCCTGCCGGTTGAAGAAGGGCGCCCAGTCGGTGCCCTCGTGCTGCATGGCGAGGAATCCGTAGCCGCCCCCCGGACAGATGACGACGGCGCGCCCCGTGGCCTTCTTGGCGTCGGGCAGGAATATGCTGACGCGCGCCGTGTCGGTGGCGTTGCCGTTGGTGTTGGGGGCGCCGCTGGGCCAGAGGTCCTGCGTCAGTCCCTGTTGCGCCGTGGCGGTCATTGCGATAGAGGTGGTAACAATCATCAGTAGCTGCTTAATAGTCATCATCGTGTGGTTTTTATTTGTTTCGCCTGCAAAGTTAGTGCAAAAATCATAAAAAACGAAAAATATTCCCGCTTTTATTCTTTTATTCCTGCAATAATATGTAACTTTGCAGTCCGTCATTGACAATAAGACAGCAATCATGAAAAGATATTTCGCCCCTTTGTTCTTGCTGATGCTCACGCTGACAGGCAGCGCTCAGAAGAACCACAACCTCGAAGTAGCCAAGAACTTAGACATCTTCAACCAGCTTTACAAGAACCTGGACATTATCTACGTCGACACGCTCAACCCCGGCGAGGTCATCGGCACGGGCATCAAGGCCATGCTCCGCTCGCTCGACCCCTACACCGAGTACTACCCTGAGAGCGAGAGCAAGAACCTGAAGATGATGCTCACCGGCAAGTATGCCGGCATCGGCGCCCTGATACGCTACCACCAGCGGCTGAAGCGCGTCGTCATCGACGAGCCCTACGAGGGCATGCCCGCCGCCGAGGTCGGCCTGAAGAAGGGCGACATCATACTGAGCATCGACGACTCGACGATGACCGACCGCGACGTCAGCTACGTCAGCAGCCACCTCCGTGGTGACGCCGGCACCAACTTCGTCGTCAAGGTGCTGCGCCCCTCAACGGGCAAGAAGCTCAGCTTCAAGCTGACGCGCCGCGCCATCAAGCTGCCCGAGCTGCCCTACTACGGCATCATCGACTCCGTCCTGACCCCATCGGCCACCGCCCAGCGCCCAAAGATAGGCTACATCAACCTCAACCAGTTCACCGAGGGCTGCGCCAAGGAGGTGCGCCGGGCCTTCGTCGACCTGAAGAAGCGCGGCGCCACGGCCCTCATCTTCGACCTGCGCAGCAATGGCGGTGGCTCCGAGATGGAGGCCGTCGACATCGTAAACCTCTGGGTGGGCAAGAACCAGACCATCGTCGAGAATCGTGGTAAGATATCGCAGGCCAACCACTCGTACACCACCCGCCTGGAGCCCGTCGACACGCTGATGCCCCTGGTGGTGCTGGTCAACGGCGAGACGGCCTCGGCCAGCGAGATTACCAGCGGCGCCCTGCAGGACCTGGACCGCGGCGTGGTGTTAGGCACGCGCACATACGGCAAGGGGCTGGTGCAGGTGCCCTTCGACATGCCCTACAACACCAACCTGAAGGTGACCACCTCGAAGTACTACATACCCAGCGGGCGCTGCATACAGGCCGTCAACTACAAGCGCAACGGCCGCGGCGGCTATCTGGAGCGCGTGCCCGACTCGCTGACCCACGTGTTCTACACCCGTGCCGGCCGCGAGGTGCGCGACGGCGGCGGCATCAAGCCCGACGTCGAGGTGCGCAACGACACGCTGCCCAACATTGCCTACTATCTCTCGGCCTCGGGGCAGGACTCCACCGAGGTGATGTTCGACTGGGTGGTCGACTACATCAGCCGCCACCCCACGATAGCCTCTCCGCGCGAGTTCCACCTCAGCGATGCCGACTTCGACGACTTCAAGCAGCGCGTCGTCGGCAGCGGCTTCACCTACGACCCCGTCAGCCAGAAGCAGCTTGAGGAGCTCGTCGCCACCGCCAAGGCCGAGGGCTACTACGAGCAGGCCAAGGACGCCTTCGACCTGCTGAAGAGCAAGCTGCGCCACGACGTGGCCACCGACATCAACAAGCACGCCGACGTGCTGCGCCAGATGCTCGAGCTCGACATCATTGCCGCCTATTACTATCAGGGCGGCAGCATCGAGGCCGGTCTGCAGTACGACAAGCAGCTGCTCGAGGCCGTCCGCCTGCTGCAGTCGCCCGACGAGTATGCGCGCCTGCTCAGTGCGCCCAGTCAGAAAAAAGAGAATTAATTCAAGTATGATTGTTAATCGCGGGAAACATCCTGCACTTCCCGCACTTCCCGCACCTGCTGTTTTTATTGAGGTGCGGGAAGTGCTGGAAGTGCAGGATAAAAAGTGCGAATGACAACTATAGTAGTAAAAATGGGCGGACTGATTGGCAAGACAGTACGCTCTGCCAACCTTTGGAGGTTGGAATCGACACCCGAACCGACATCTCGGCAAAAGGCGGCGGGTTTCGTTCAAAAGGCGGCGGGTTTCGGACGAAAGGCGGCGGGTTTCATAAATTCCACGCCGTGGAACTTCTTGAACGTTATCCCCATCCCTCACTCGCGCGCAAGCCGCTGGTCAACCGCCGTAACCGCGTGGTCGTCAGTGCTTTAGGCGGAAAAATGACGGAGCGGCGGATAAATAATAAAAAATAGTTTGAGAATAAGTGAGCGAAAAATTTGGCAGTTTGCAAAAATCTTCGTACCTTTGCACCGTTCAGTGGAATGAGAGGCCCGGCAGGGTCTCTCATTTACATTATAATAACAGACAAGTTTAGATGATTAACAAAGAAGTAGTAACAACAATTGTGGAAGAGTGGCTCAGCCAGAGCGACTACTTCCTGGTAGACATTATCTTCGGCGACGACGACCGCATAGTCATTGAAATCGACCATGCCGACGGTGTCTGGATAGAAGACTGCGCCGAGCTGAGCCGATTCCTGCAGGAGAAGCTGGGCGACGAGCTCGGCGACTACGAGCTGGAGGTGGGCTCGGCCGGACTGGGCCAGCCCTTCAAGGTCGAGCAGCAGTACCGTAACCACATCGGCGACGAGGTGGAGGTGCTCCAGCAGGACGGCCAGAAGCTGAAAGGCATACTGAAGTCGGTCGACGGCCGCCGCTTTACCCTCACCGTGCAGCAGAAGCAGACGGTCGAGGGCAAGAAGCGCCCCGTCATCGTCGATACTGACCTCGACTTCTCGATGGACGAGGTTCGGTCGGTGAAGTATCTGCTGGCCTTCAAATGAAAACCGGAAACAATAAAAAACGAAAATAAAAAGAATGGCAACAAGAAAAGATGCGAAAGGCCCCTCAATGATTGAGACCTTTCAGGAGTTTAAAGAGACGAAGAACATTGACCGCACCACGCTGGTGAGCGTGCTCGAAGAGAGCTTCCGCAACGTGATTGCCAAGATGTTCGGCTCAGACGAGAACTTCGACGTGATTGTGAACCCCGACAAGGGCGACTTCGAGATTCACCGCAACCGCATCGTCGTGGAAGACGGCGAGGTGAAGGACGAGAACAAGGAGATAGCCCTCTCGGAGGCCCAGAAGATTGAGCCCGACTACGAGGTGGGCGAGGAGGTCTCTGAGGAGGTCGACTTCCAGAAGTTCGGCCGCCGCGCCATCCTCAACCTGCGCCAGACGCTGGCCTCGAAGATCCTGGAGCTGGAGCACGACTCGCTCTACCAGAAGTACAAGGACAAGGTGGGCACCGTCGTCTCTGGCGAGGTCTACCAGATGTGGAAGCGCGAGGTGCTGCTCATGGACGACGAGGGCAACGAGCTTCACCTGCCGAAGTCAGAGCAGATACCTGCCGACAACTACCACAAGGGCGAGACCGTGCGCGCCATCGTCAAGGAGGTTCAGAACGAGAACAACAACCCGCGCATCATCCTCTCGCGCACCAGCCCCGTCTTCCTGGAGCGCCTGCTCGAGGCCGAGGTGCCCGAGATTGGCGACGGGCTCATCACCATCAAGCGCGTGGCCCGCATGCCGGGCGAGCGTGCCAAGGTTGCCGTCGAGAGCTACGACGAGCGCATCGACCCCGTCGGCGCCTGCGTCGGCGTGAAGGGCAGCCGCGTCCACGGCATCGTCCGTGAGCTGGGCGGCGAGAACATCGACGTCATCAACTACACCAGCAACACGCAGCTCTTCATCCAGCGTGCGCTGTCGCCCGCCAAGGTCAGCAGCATCACCCTTGACGAGGAGAACCACAAGGCTGAGGTCTACCTGCAGCCCGAGGAGGTGAGCCTGGCCATCGGTAAGGGCGGCATGAACATCAAGCTGGCCTCGATGCTCACCGAGCACACCATCGACGTCTTCCGCGTCGTCAGCGAGGGTGCCGAGGACGAGGACATCTACCTCGACGAGTTCTCCGACGAGATTGACCAGTGGATTATCGACTCCATCAAGGCCATCGGCCTCGACACGGCCAAGGCCGTGCTCAACGCCCCGCGCGAGATGCTCATCGAGAAGGCCGACCTGGAGGAGGAAACCGTCGACGAGGTGCTGAACATCCTGAAGGCTGAGTTCGAATAGCTAAAGTAATAGTGAAAAGTGAAAAGTGAATAATTTGCTTCCGCTATGGCATATTTGCAGAATAGTCAGTCACCGTTAACAAGAAAGAGCTATCTTTTCGGCGTAAAAACCGTGAAGATGATAAAGGCCATAAGCTGTAGTCCTAAGGAATACGGCATGTTCAATCAGCTATTTCGCTCCGGAACAGCTATTGGCGCTTTGGTGAGTGAAGCTACGTATGCTCAGAGCCCGGCAGATTTTATCAACAAACTTTCTATTGCGCTCAAGGAATGTAACGAAACGCTTTATTGGCTCTCTATCCTTAGGGATGCCGAGTATCTGGAAGAAGAGACTTTTGAGAGTATGAGTAAGGACTGTCAGGAATTGCTGGCTCTCTTGATATCGTCAATAAAAACAACAAAACAAAATAACATACGAAGTGAAGGAAGGTGAAGTGTACAGAACGCGCGGAAGCCAATTTATCACTTTTCACTATTCACTTTTACTTTAAACAATATGGGAGTAAGATTAAACAAAGTATTATCAGAGTTGAATATAGGACTTCAGACGGCAGTTGATTTCCTGAAAAAGAAGAATCGCCTCGGCGAGGTGAAGGACGACATCACCACCAACTCGAAGATCAGCGACGAACAGTACGAGGCGCTGGTCAGCGAGTTCAACCGTGACAAGGCCATCAAGAAGCAAGCCGAGAAGATTTTCCCGAAGAAGAAGGAGAAAGAGGCTAAGAAGAAAGAAGAGGAGGCCCCCAAGACCGAGACGCGCCAGCAGTTCAAGCCCCTGGGCAAGATCGACCTGGACAGCCTCAGCAAGCGTCCGGCGGCCGCCCCGGCTCCTGCCGCACAGAAGGAGACTCCCAAGCCTGAGACTGCTGCCGTCAGTCAGGTGAAGGAAAACACAAAAGCTGAACAGACCCCGAAAGCCGCGCCCGCCGCCGAGGCTACGGTGCAGGCCGCAGAGAAGCCTGCCGAGAAGCCCGCCGCCGTGGCTCCCGCTCCCGCCGAGCCTGCCAAGAAGGCCGAGGCTGCGCCGGTTGCCAAGGCTGAGGCTGCCCCCGCCAAGCCCGAGGCCCCGAAGGCCGCCGAGCCAAAGGCTGAGGCTCCCGCCCCCGCCAAGGTGGCCGAGGCCAAGCCCGCCGCGGCTGCCGCTAAGCCCGCCGAGAAGCCGGCTGAGAAGCCTGCCGAGAAGCCCGCCGAGAGCGCTCCCAAGGTGTTCACCCTGAAGAGCGAGGCCAAGCTGGCCCCGAAGGTGAATGTGCTCGGCAAGATTGACCTCGACGCCCTGAACCAGAGTACCCGCCCGAAGAAGAAGTCGAAGGAGGAGAAGAAGAAGGAGCGCGAGGAGAAGCTGGCCCAGCAGCGCAGCGAGAAGAAGAAGCGCGTGCGCATCGGTAAGGAGCGCGTCGACATCGAGGCCGAGGCCAAGAGCGACAGTCAGGGCAAGAACAAGAAGAACAAGGGCAAGGGCGGCGACGCCGGCCAGCAGCAACAGCAGCAGGGCGGCGGCAAGAAGAAGAACAAGAACCGCCAGCAGAAGCCGCTCGAGGTGAACGAGGAGGACGTGGCACGCCAGGTCAAGGAGACGCTGGCCCGTCTGACCACGAAGAACCAGAACAAGAAGGGCGCCAAGTACCGCCGCGAGAAGCGCGACGCCGTGCAGGAGCGCATCAGCGAGGAGATGGCCCAGGAGGCCGCACAGTCGAAGGTGCTCAAGCTCACCGAGTTTGTCACCGTCTCTGAGCTGGCCACGATGATGAACGTCGGCGTCAACCAGGTCATCGGCACCTGCATGTCCATCGGCATCATGGTGTCTATCAACCAGCGCCTCGACGCTGAGACCATCAACATCGTCGCCGACGAGTTCGGCTTCACCACCGAGTACGTCTCGGCCGAGGTGCAGAACGCCATTACCGAGGAGGAGGACGACGAGAACGACCTCGTCAGCCGCGCGCCCATCGTCACCGTCATGGGTCACGTCGACCACGGTAAGACGTCGCTGCTCGACTTCATACGCAACACCAACGTCATCGCCGGCGAGGCCGGTGGCATCACCCAGCACATCGGCGCCTACAACGTCAAGCTGAAGGACGGCCGCCAGATTACGTTCCTCGACACGCCGGGCCACGAGGCCTTCACCGCCATGCGTGCCCGCGGCGCCCAGGTGACGGATATCGCCATCATCATCATTGCCGCCGACGACTCGGTGATGCCTACCACCAAGGAGGCCATCGCCCACGCCCAGGCAGCCAACGTGCCCATGGTGTTTGCCATCAACAAGATTGACAAGCCCGGCGCCAACCCCGACAAGATACGCGAGGACCTGGCCAACATGAACCTGCTCGTCGAGGAGTGGGGCGGTAAGTACCAGTGTCAGGAGATTTCGGCCAAGAAGGGCATCGGCGTCGACGAGCTGCTGGAGAAAGTGCTGCTCGAGGCCGAGATGCTCGACCTGAAGGCCAACCCCAACCGCAAGGCTACCGGCTCCATCATCGAGTCAAGTCTCGACAAGGGCCGCGGCTACGTCTCGACGGTGCTCGTCTCTAACGGTACGCTGAAGCAGGGCGACATCGTCGTCGCCGGCACCAGCTACGGCCGCATCAAGGCCATGTTCAACGAGCGCAACCAGCGCATCGAGCAGGCCGGCCCCGCCGAGCCCGCCATCATCCTCGGCCTGAACGGTGCCCCCACCGCCGGTGACACCTTCCACATCATGGAGACCGAGCAGGAGGCGCGCGAAATCACCAACAAGCGTACGCAGCTGCAGCGCGAGCAGAGCCTGCGCACGACGAAGACACTGGGTCTCGACGACATCTCGCACCGCATCGCACTGGGCGAGTTCCACGAGCTGAACATCATCGTCAAGGGCGATACCGACGGCTCCATCGAGGCACTCAGCGACTCGTTCATCAAGCTCTCTACCGAGAAGGTGCAGGTCAACGTCATCGCCAAGGCTGTCGGCCAGATCAGCGAGAACGACGTCATGCTGGCCTCTGCCTCCGACGCCATCATCGTCGGCTTCCAGGTGCGCCCGTCGGCCGACGCCCGTCGCCTGGCCGAGCGCGAGGGTGTGGAGATCAACACCTATTCTATTATATACGACGCCATCGACGAGGTGAAGTCTACCATGCAGGGCATGCTCGACAAGGTGAAGAAGGAAATCGTCACCGGCGAGATCGAGGTCAAGCAGGTGTTCAAGATCTCGAAGGTGGGCACCGTGGCCGGCGGTCTCGTCACCGAGGGCAAGGTGCACAACAAGGACAAGGCCCGCGTCATCCGCGACGGTATCGTTATCCACACCGCCAACATCGACGCCCTGAAGCGTTACAAGGACGACGCCAAGGAGGTGGCCACTGGTCTGGAGTGCGGTATCTCGCTCGTCAACTGGGACGACATCGTGGTCGGCGACATCATCGAGACGTTCACCGAGATTGAGGTCGAGCAGAAGCTCTGATCTCGTGGAGTGAGGAGTGTGGAGCGTGAAGAAGCAGAAGATACAGTCCTTTGCCAAACGGCTGACGTGGGGGATAGCCCTCACGCAGCTCGTCGTGATGGCCATCGCCTCCTACGTCATCTATGAGTTTGCCAAGGACATCGTCAAGCAGGAGGAGTTCGATCTCTTCCGGAAAGACCTCGCCCTCAACCACGCCAACATCTGCAACGTCCTCTCCGAGGTGTCGCTGGCGGCAGCCAACCACCGCGCCGAGATTGAGGAGAACATCGACCGGCCCGACAGGCTGGCCGACATCGTCGGGCGCATCGTCGCCGTCAACCCCCACGTGCGCAGCTGTGGCATCAGCTTCGTGGCCGACTACTTCCCTCAGCGCGGACGCTGGTTCTGCCCGATGGCCGTCAAGGGCGACAGCGGGCAGGTGGTCACCCACTTCGTAGGCGACGCCAACCACGACTACCTCACCGAGGAGTGGTTCACACAGGCTCTACAGGCCGACAGCGCCTACTGGTCGAAGCCCTTCTTCGACCCCGTCGACTCCATAGCGCTCGTGGCCCGGCTCATGCCCGTCCGCGACCATCAGGGTCGTACGGTGGCCGTCGTCGGTGCCGACCTGTCGCTCGACAGCTTTATGAGCCATCAGCGAAGGTGGGCTAACGATGAGGATGTCGACGTCGATGCCTACAACTTCATCATCGACAGCGACGGAACCTACATCGCCCACCCCGACTCCTCGCTCGTGGCCAAAGGCAACTACTTCGAGCGGGCCAAGGCAACCGCCGACACCCTCGACGACGCCGTCGGGCGGCGCATGGTGGCGGGGCAGAAGGGCAGCTACTGCGACGACGACGGCGAACCCACACACATCCCTTACTTCGACTTTGGCCGCTTTAGTGCCTACATATTCTACCAGCCCGTCGAGGATACAGGCTGGTCGGTGGCTTCGGCGGTATCGCGGCTGATTATCGACGGCCTCGCCGCCGTCACGGGCATCATCATGCTCTTCCTCATAGCCCTGGCTCTGATCGTCACGCGTTTCGTCGGACGCCGCATCATCAAGCGCGCCACACAGCCGCTGACGCAGCTGGCCGCGTCGGCCGGCGAGGTGGCCAAGGGTAACTTCAGCGCGCCGCTGCCCTACATCAAGCACAACGACGAGATACGCCAGCTGCGCGACGCCTTCGAGGACATGCAGCACTCGTTGACGACCTACGTCGACGAACTCAAGCAGACCACGGCCTCGAAGGCCGCCATCGAGAACGAGCTGCGCGTGGCCCACGACATACAGATGTCGATGCTGCCAAAGACGTTTCCGCCGTACCCCGACCGCGACGACATCGACATCTACGGCACGCTGTCGCCGGCCAAGGACGTCGGCGGCGACCTGTTCGACTTCTTCATCAGCGGCGAGCGCCTCTTCTTCTGCGTCGGCGACGTCTCGGGCAAGGGGGTGCCGGCCTCGCTACTGATGGCGGTCAACAAGTCGCTCTTCCGCAACATCTCGGCCCATGCCGCTGAGCCTCACCTCATAGCGCGAGCGCTCAATCAGGCCGTGGCCGACAGCAACGAGAGCAGCATGTTCGTCACGCTCTTCGTCGGCGTGCTCGACCTGGCCACCGGGCGGCTCGACTACTGCAACGCCGGCCACAACGCGCCGCTGCTGATCGGCCGTGAGGTCTGCACAATCTCCTGCGAGCCGAACGTGCCCATCGGCGTCATGCCCGACTGGACGTTCGTGCAGCAGACGACCGAGCTCAAGCCCGGCACCACCATATTCCTATTCACCGACGGACTGAACGAGGCCGAGGACGCCGACCACCGCCAGTTTGGCGACGAGCGCGTTGCCGCCGTGGCAGCCGCCCTCGCCGCCGAGGGCTGCAACCAGCCCCAGACCGTCGTCAGCCGCATGGCCAAGGCCGTCGGCAGCTTCGTCGCCGGCGCCGAGCAGAGCGACGACCTGACGATGCTCGCCATAAAATATATCAAGCATAATGGAAACTAACGAAACCACGATAAAGCCTGAACAGCAGGAAAACGACAACGAACTGGTGCGCCGGATAGCCGAACAGAAGTATGAGTTCGGCTTCACCACCGACGTGCATACCGAAATCATACCCGTAGGCTTGAACGAGGACGTCGTCAGGCTCATCTCCGAGAAGAAGGGCGAACCCGACTGGATGCTCGACTTCCGCCTACGCGCCTTCCGCTACTGGAAGGAGCAGCAGGAGCCGAAGTGGGGCCACGTCCACGTACCCCCCGTCGACTATCAGGCCATCAGCTACTACGCCGACCCCACCGCCAAGAAAAGTGCGCCCGGCGGTTCGGCCGACGGTATTGACCCCGAGCTGGAGAAGACGTTCGACAAGCTCGGCATACCGCTCGAGGAGCGTCTCGCCCTGAGCGGCAACACCGCCGTCGATGCCATCATGGACAGCGTCTCAGTGAAGACCACCTTCAAGGAGAAGCTGCGCGAGAAGGGCGTCATCTTCTGCTCCATCGGCGAGGCCATCAAGGAGCACGGCGAACTGGTGCGCCGCTACCTGGGCACCGTGGTGCCCTACCGCGACAACTTCTATGCCGCCCTCAACTCGGCCGTCTTCAGCGACGGCTCGTTCGTCTATATCCCCAAGGGCGTGCGCTGCCCCATGGAGCTGAGCAGCTACTTCCGCATCAACGCCCGTAACACCGGACAGTTTGAGCGCACGCTCATCGTGGCCGACGACGACTCCTACGTCAGCTATCTCGAGGGCTGTACGGCCCCGATGCGCGACGAGAACCAGCTGCACGCCGCCATCGTCGAAATCATTGTCATGGACCACGCCGAGGTGAAGTACTCGACCGTGCAGAACTGGTATCCCGGCGACGAGCAGGGCCGCGGCGGCGTGCTGAACCTCGTCACCAAGCGCGGCGACCTGCGCGGTGTCGACTCGAAGCTGTCGTGGACGCAGGTAGAGACGGGCTCGGCCATCACCTGGAAGTACCCCTCGTGCATCCTCCGCGGCGACAACAGCGTCGCTGAGTTCTATTCGGTGGCCGTCACCAACAACTATCAGGAGGCCGACACCGGCACGAAGATGATACACATAGGCCGCAACACCCGCTCGACCATCATCTCGAAGGGCATTTCGGCCGGACACTCGCAGAACTCCTACCGCGGGCTGGTGCGCGCCGCCTCGACGGCCGAGGGCGCACGCAACTACTCCTCGTGCGACTCGCTGCTGTTGGGCTCCGACTGCGGTGCTCACACCTTCCCCTACATGGACGTGCATAACCCGACGGCCATCTTCGAGCACGAGGCCACGACCAGCAAGATTTCTGAAGACCAGCTCTTCTACTGCAACCAGCGCGGCATACCCACCGAGCAGGCCGTCGGCCTCATCGTCAACGGCTATGCCAAGGAGGTGCTGCAGAAGCTGCCTATGGAGTTTGCCGTCGAGGCCCAGAAGCTCCTCAGCGTCTCGCTCGAAGGTACCGTGGGATGAAAAAAGTGAAAGAAGGATTGGACACATAGTAAATGGAAAATCGTAAATAGTAAATAAAAAGTGTTAGAAGTACGAAACCTACATGCCAAGATTGGCGACAAAGAGATACTGAAAGGCATCGACCTGACCGTGAACGACGGCGAGACCCACGCCATCATGGGCCCCAACGGCTCGGGCAAGTCGACGCTCTCGGCTGTGCTCGTGGGCAATCCGCTCTACGAGGTGACTGCGGGCGAGGCCTGGTTTAACGGTAAGAACCTGCTGGAGATGAAGCCCGAGGAGCGGGCCCACGAGGGACTGTTCCTCTCGTTCCAGTACCCGGTAGAGATTCCCGGCGTGTCGATGACCAACTTCATGAAGGCGGCCATCAACGAGCGGCGCAAGGCCCAGGGCCTGGAGCCGATGAACGCCGCCGAGTTTCTGAAACTGATGCGCGAGAAGCGGAAGATTGTGGAGCTGGACTCGAAGCTGGCCAACCGCTCGGTGAACGAGGGATTCAGCGGCGGCGAGAAGAAACGCAACGAAATCTTCCAGATGGCCATGCTCGAGCCGAAGCTGAGCATCCTCGACGAGACGGACTCCGGCCTCGACGTCGACGCCATGCGCATCGTCGCCGAGGGCGTGAACAAGCTGCAGACGCCTGAGACGAGCTGCATCGTCATCACCCACTACGACCGTCTGCTTGAGATGATCCGGCCGCAGTATGTCCACGTGCTATACCAGGGGCGCATCGTGAAGACGGGCGGCCCGGAGCTGGCCAGTGAGATTCAGAAGCACGGCTATGACTGGATAAAAAGACCCACCCCCGACCCCTCCCTGGATGGAGGGGAGTAATTACCTGACAGACTTAGTAACGAGATTATGACGGAGAATACAACAGCAACAGTAACTACGCCCCGCCCTGACAGGGAGGGGATGGGGGCGGGTCTCCAATACATAGAACTCTATGAGCAGTGCCGGCAGATGATCTGCGGGCACAGCAGCGATGTGATGAACGCCGTGCGCGACGAGGCGTTCGCGCGGTTCAAGGCGGGCGGCTTTCCGACGAAGAAGGTGGAGCGCTACAAGTACACCGACGTGGCGAAGCTCTTCGAGCCCGACTACGGGCTGAACCTGAACCGGCTGCAGATTCCCGTCGACCCCTACCGCACGTTCAGTTGCGACGTGCCCAACCTCTCGACCTCGCTCTACTTCATCGTCAACGACCAGTTCTACAGCCAGGCGCTGCCGACGGCCCGGCTGCCGGAGGGCGTCGTCATCGGGTCGCTGAAGGACTTTGCCACCTCGGAATACTACAACCGGCTGGCCGGCAACGACGGCGACGCCGTGACTGACCTGAACACGATGCTGGCCCAGGACGGACTCTACGTCTACGTGCCGCGCGGCGTGAAGGTCGACCGTGCCGTACAGGTGATCAACATCCTGCGCTCGGATGTCGACCTGATGGTCAACCGCCGTGTGCTCATCGTCCTGGAAGAGGGGGCCGAGATAAAGCTGCTGTTCTGCGACCATGCCGCCGCCGACCGCCACTTCCTGGCCACGCAGGTCATCGAGGCCTTCGTCGGCCAGAACGCCAGTCTCGACCTCTACTGCCTGGAGGAGACCCACGCCAAGAACGTGCGCGTGAGCAACGTCTACATCGACCAGCAGCGCGACAGCCGCGTAACCCACAACGTCATTACCCTGCACAACGGCGTGACGCGCAACAAGCTCGACCTGACGCTCTCAGGCGAGGGCGCCGAGTGTCAGTGCTACGGTTGCGTCATTGCCGACAAGCAGCAGCACGTCGACAACAACACGCTCATTACCCACCGGGCCACCCACTGCACGTCGAACGAGCTGTATAAGTACGTGCTCAACGACCAGGCCATCGGCGCCTTCGCCGGCCGTGTGCTGGTGGAGCACGGCGCGCAGAAGACGACGTCGCAGATGACCAACCAGAACCTGACGGCGACCCCCGAGGCGCGGATGTACACCCAGCCGATGCTCGAAATCTATGCCGACGACGTGAAGTGTGCCCACGGCTCGACCGTCGGTCAGCTGAACGACGCCGCGCTGTTCTATATGCGCCAGCGCGGCATCTCGCTCGAGGAGGCGAAGTTGCTGCTCGAGAATGCCTTCTGTGGCGAGGTCATCGACAAGATGCAGCTTGAGCCGCTGCGCGACCGCCTGCACTATCTCGTCGAGAAGCGCTTCCGGGGCGAGCTGAGCAAGTGTGAGGGCTGCAAGCTGTGCAGGTGAGAAGTGATGAGTGAAGAGTGAAAAGTGAAGAGTGAAGAGTGATGAGTGAAGAGTGATGAGTGAGAATTACGATATAAACAAGATACGTGAGGACTTCCCGATTCTGGGAAGACAGGTGTACGGCCGGCCGCTGGTCTATCTCGACAATGCGGCGACGACGCAGAAGCCGCTGTGCGTGCTCGATGCTATGCGCCAGGAATACCTCAACGTGAACGCTAACGTACACCGTGGCGTACACTACCTCTCGCAGCAGGCTACCGACCTGCACGAGGCTGCCCGCGAGAAAGTCAGGGCGTTTGTCAATGCCCGCAAGACCGAGGAGATTGTCTTTACACGCGGCACGACCGAGGCCATCAACCTCGTGGCGGCTACGTTCTGCCAGAGTCAGATGAAGGCCGGCGACGAGGTGCTCGTCACCGACATGGAGCACCACTCGAACATCGTGCCCTGGCAGCTGCAGGCCATGCAGCGCGGCATCGTCGTGCGCCACCTGCCGATTACCGACGACGGTCGGCTGTGCTGCAACACTGTTGCAGCACAGATAACAGAGCGGACACGGCTGGTGAGCCTGGCTCACGTGAGCAACGTGCTGGGGACGGTGAACAACGTCGGCCGCATCATAGAAGCGGCACACGCGAAAGGGGTGCCGGTGCTGGTGGATGCGGCGCAGAGTGCGCCGCACCTGAAGATTGACGTGCAGGCGATGGGCTGCGACTTCCTCTGCTTCAGCGGGCATAAGATGTACGGGCCTACGGGCATCGGCGTCCTCTACGGCCGCGAGGAGTGGCTCG